>Ga0209499_1003205_pt1 | contig 10099 bp, 10 predicted proteins | sample C_130208_EF_Meta_FD_187306 | JGI IMG/M metagenome (GOLD analysis project Ga0209499, IMG submission 187306) | Freshwater microbial communities from Lake Croche, Canada to study carbon cycling - C_130208_EF_MetaG (SPAdes) (version 2) | ecosystem: Environmental > Aquatic > Freshwater > Lake... | reverse complement strand
ATAACAAGATGAATTAAAGAATTTCCATAAATATTATAAAAAAATAATATAATACATGCGCAGATGAGATAAATTAAAATTATTTTTAACAATAATTTTAATTTTATATTAAAATCAATTACTTGGCTAAATTTATTTGTTAAAAAAGCATTTAAAGCAAGTGGTATAACTATAAAAACGCTACTAAGCATATCTGCAGAACTATAATAAGAAATATAATTTGGATTGAAATATTTTTTTAAATTAATAACGTTAAAAGAATTTATAAGTGTATAGGAAATACTTCCAATTGTTGCTACATATGCAAAATTAATTATTTTTTTTACTACTATTTTAGAGAAAGATAATTTGAAATTCCAGTGTTGCTCATATATTTCAAGAATGATGATTGAGATTATACTAGGGCTTGTTAATATTATAGTTAGTAAAAATAAGTTAATAGTAGTAGAGAAAAAAAAGTAGATTAGTATTGAAATAATTTGTAAAGAAACTATGAAAGTTCTATATAAATTAATTTTTTTAACTGATCCTAAAGATGAAACAAAAGAAGTATAAAAAGCTTCTATTGAGGTTTGGATTAAAAAAAATAAAAGTAAGATGTCAATGTGAAAAAAAAATAATATTATTATTTCACAAAATAATAGAAGTAAAAAGAGTGCTAAACTGTTTGAATAATATATTCCCTTTTCATGATGTAGATGTGCATTTGATGCAAATGTTAGCATTGCAGAGGGTATACCAATTAATGGTAAAAATAAAATTGATGATGTAATCATATTATATCTAATTATACCAAAAAAATCTATAGAAATGTTTTTTGCTAGCAGTGAAACAACAAGTAATGCTATTAACTTCTGTATAAAATTAAATAATATAATACTTATATAACTCTTCTTATTATAAAAATATATTTGGATTAAATTTAATGATGATTTCAAAATTCTCTTAGATTTGAACAAAGCTGGTAGCTTCTTTTATTACAGATATTGAATTTTTATACATAAAATTATTTAAATATAATTTTCTATTGGTTTCTGAAAATTTAATTTTATAACTCATAGTTTCACTAGCAATTATAATTTTATTAAAAAAATCATTAATATTATCAGCTATATATATATCATTACTATCAATATTATCGAAACCTTCAGCTGCAAATTTCGAAGCTACAATAACTTTTCCCTGCATTAAGGATTCTGCAAATTTTATTTTCATTCCACCCCCGTGAAAAATTGGACAAATTACAATATTAGTATTTTTATACAAATTTTGTAATTCTAAATCTGATACATTTGAAAGAATCGTTACTCTATTTTCATCATTTTTGTTAAATTTTATGTTAGCCTTATTTAAATCTTTCCCAACTAATATTAATTCGTGTTCTTTGAGAGTAGGAAAAACATTTTTTAAAAATAAATTTATTCCGATTATATTAGGATAATAATTTGCACCTACAAATAAGATCTTATTTGTAGGTGATATAAATTTATTTATATCTATGATATCATTAAATTTATCTTCAATAGTAATAGGTAGTATATAAACTTTCAATTTAGAATAAAATTTCAATAAAAGATTCTTCTCTCTATTTGTTAACATGAATGCTGCTTTAGAATATATTATAGAGAAGATTTCATTGAAAAATAATGCATAAATATGAAATATTTGCTTTGGGCCATATTTGAAAAGCATTTCGAATATTTTTATTAAATTGAAGTCAATGAAATATGTAATAATATTTGGATTTATTTTTGAAATTTTTCTTGAAATATTTCCTAAGTTAGAGCTATCAATGAATACAACATCTGGTTTAAATAACAATGTTTGTTCTAAAATCAGATATTCAGTTTCTTTTGAATAATAATATCTAAAATTTAATAAATCAAATATTTTTTTAAAAAATGTAACGTTGTATCCTATATAATTTACATCTTCTATACATTGATTTGTTTTACCGTCCTCAAGTGAATAAATCATTATATCACTGCTTAAACTTTTAACTATAGATAAATTTCTTCTAGCGCCAACACCTTGCCCAGTTTTTAAACTTAATCCATCAGAAATAAATAAAACTTTCATTAATCAACTAATTTTAAAACATTAAAGTATTCATCAGCACTATTTTCCCATGTTCTTGATTCTTTATAATAATTAGAAAAATTTTGAAAATATATTTCCGCAACATCATAGTTTTCCAATAATGATTCAACTTTATTTGAAATATCATGTGGATCAAGAGGATCAAAAAAATAATTATTGTTCAACTTATTATTCATCAATTCTTTGCATTGCATTATATTTGACAATAGTACTGGCGTTTTTAACATAATCGATTCTGCCGCAGGGACAGGCCCTCCCCCTTCAAATAATGTTGGGCAAATTGTAAATTTTGCATTTTCAATCAATTGACTTAAATCAAAATCGGGAATAACACCTGTAAAAAAAATATTTTTTTCAAGATGTAATTCATTTATAATTTGTGAAATCTCTTCCCATCTTGGGGTTTTATTGCCTGTACAAACCAGGCTTAATCTAATCCCCTTTTGCATTAAATTAGCCCAGGCTTTTAAAAGATTAGAATGATTTTTATGGAATGCGGTACTGCTGCTTGGCCATATTGCGTAATCATTTTTTGCGAAATCATAACTAGAACTTATTTGATTAATTTTGGTAGTTGGTTTTAGATCTAAAAATGGTGGAAGCCATATTTTATAAATTTTATTACCATCAAAATTAAATTTAGTAGATACATCTTCTTTAGTAAATTCATTGTGAACAACTACCTTTGAAGCTCTTGATAATAATTTTATATACCTATCTCTAACATGTTCTACTGTTTCCATTTTCCACTTATCTGGAAAATGAAATATGTGTAAGTCATGAATAACTAGAATAAATTTTTTTTTTGAAATTTCTTCATAAAAGTAATCCAACTCTTTAAACTGGTTTTGGATTACATATGGAACAATTAAAATAATTTCTTTGTCTAAATTTATAATAAATTTCGTTTTTAGTTTTACAAAGTATTTATAGAAATATTTGTTAGTTATTGACTCGTAAATTTTATTAAGAAATTTAATAAATCTTATTTGATAAAAATTATTTTGTTTGTTTATAATTTTAATTTCATTACTCTTAAATTCTTTTAGGGAATTAATTAATAGATTTGTATAGGATTTTATTGCTCCTCCTTCTGAAACATTATTAACGATGTATATATTTTTCATACCCACTTTATCTGACTAATTTATTTTCAGGGCTATTTACTCTTTCTCTCCAATAATTTAATAAATCTGTCATGGTTTCTTCAAAAGTAAACTCAGGTTCCCATTTTGTCAAATTTTTGAATTTTGTTGTATCTGGAATTTGAAGATCAGCATCTATTGGTCTTAATCTACTTGTTTCTACTTCTATTGTAATTTCTTCCTTTTTAGAACTTAAAGATATTAGTTTTTGAAGCATTTCACCAACTGTACATGTAAAATTTCCTCCGATATTATAATAAGAACCACATTCTGTATTAGAATTTAAAAGCATGTAATATGCACGTACTGCATCTCTTACATCAGCAAATGTTCGTAATGAATTTAAATTTCCAACTTTTATAATAGGTTCAATTATATTATTTTCTATCAAAGCAATTTGTTTTGCGAAAGACGATTCAGCAAAAACATCCCCTCTTCGTGGACCGGTGTGAGTAAACATTCTTGTAGTAACTGTCTTCATATGATAAGCTTCTCCATAATATCTTCCTAAAAGGTCTGTCCCAGCTTTTGAGATTGCATATGGGGATGCTGGATGAAAAAGCTCATCTTCAACTATAGGAATTCGTTCTTTTGGAATTCTACCGAAAACTTCTGAAGAAGAGCAGACGTGAATTTTAGGATTATAATTTTCAGAAATACATGATTTGATTACTTCAAGTAAATTTGCAGTACCTAAAATATTAGTTTGTAACGTATCAATTGGTGCCAAAAAGCTTGTTTGAGGATATGATTGAGCAGCTAAATGATATATATAATCAGGCTTATGCTTTTTTATTGTCATTAATAAGCTCGACATATCATTAAGATCGGCATATTCAAGTTTAATTCTAGATTCAGGTTTATTTTGTATGGTTAAATATTTGCTAATATTAGAAAGCGGACTTCTCCATCTACAAATTCCTATAATATCATCATTTGTATTATCGAATAGGTAGTCTAATAAATGCGAACCAACCATTCCAGTAATACCTGTAATTAAATGTGTTTTTTTCATTGTAAATTGATTTTATTTAACCAGTTATTATAATTGAATTCAATACTATTTTCAGAGATTAATTTTTTAAGATTTCTATTTGATATAGAAATTTTTGAAATTAAATCAATATCATTTGGTTTATATTTTGATAAAGTAGTATTTGGGTATATTTTATTAATCCAATGTGCAAATTCTGCCCTGTCATGATTTTTATCGCTCCCAACATTCAAAACTTTAAAATCAAGACTATTAGTACTTAGTTTCGTAATTAATTTTTGTAACAAAGATGAATCGAAAATATTTCTGTTAAATTTTTGAAATATTGAAATGTTACTTTTATTGAGAATAGACATTTGTACATATTTACTAAAGGAATCAAAACAATTTATGCATTGGGAAAATCTTAAAATTTTAAAATTTTCATTTTTGTAAAATTGATTTTCTACTATTGACTTCCATTCAGAATAATTACATGATGGATTAATTATGTCAGACTCCATAAATATTTTACCTGGATTATTTCCATAAACCATATCTGTTGAGGCAAATATGACTGTTGCTCCTGATTTCAAAAAATTATCAATAGAATTTTTAGTATTTATTACGTTAATTTTATAAGATTCATCTTTATAATTTTCACAAATTGCAGGTTTGGATATTGCAGATAAAAAGAAAATTATGTGATTATTATCAAATTTTTGGAAATCAAAATCATTAATATCTCCTAAATCAAATTTATTTATTTTTGAATTTCTTGAAAAAAATTGAATATGAAAATCATAATCATACTGTTTAATCCCAGATGCGATTATGCCGTCACCACCAATTATAACCATTTTCTTATTTAACATCTCCAAGATACTACTCCATTTGATGTTAATCTGAAACTATATATTTCTCCCCCAATTCCTTCTAAGCAATTAATTGCTGAAAGACGGCCAGCCGGTTTTGTAAAAAGAGTTAAATATCCACCACCACCTGCTCCTGATACTTTTCCACCTAAAACTCCATTTTCTAATAACTTTAAATAAATTTCATCTATAAATGAGTTTGAAATTGAAGCTGAAGTTCTTCTTTTTACAACCCAACCTTCATGTAATAATTTACCAAATAAATCAAAATCTGCTTTTAGTAGGGCTTCTTTTATTTCAATTGCATTCTTTTTTAAATCGTGCATTGCCTCTAAAGCATTACTATTGTTACTTACACTAGACATTTGGTCCACTATTATCTTTTCCGAACTTCTTGATGTGCCAGTATAAAACATTATCATTCTTGTCTCTAATTCAGCTATTATATTCTGATTTAATCTCAATGGATTTACAAGTGTATCGCCGTTTTTTTTAAACTCCATTAGATTTAGGCCACCAAATGATGCTGAATATTGATCTTGTTTACCTCCAACAAGTTTTAATTTTTCTCTTTCAATTTCAAAAGAAATATCAGCAATCTCATACTCACCTAATGGAATATTATAAAAATTGGAAAATGCAGAGACTAATGCTACTACTAATGTAGAGCTTGTCCCCAAACCAGATCCTGCAGGTGCATCTACATAGGTTGTTATTTTCAGATTTACATAACCAACCATGAACTTTTCTGTAAAAAATTTATAAACGGCAATGGCTAAACAAAATTTATTACTTTTTTCATACTTTAAATCATTAAAATCAATATCTATATTGTCACCTAAATCCAACATTGATATTGTTGTGTGATTTTTATTATTTTTCTCTAATTCAACATTAGCATATTTATCAATAGTACAATTGAGAATTAGCCCTCCAAAATTTGAATAGTAGCTTTCTAAATCAGTACCACCACCTGCTAAACCTACTCTTAAAGGTGCGCGCGATTTTACCCTCATTTTAAAATATTTTTAAAAAAATTCATTAATTAAAATAAAAGAATTTATGAGCTCAATACGATATTTGAATTTGTCATTAGAGTCCATTTCGTAAGATCCAAAATCAACAGAAATTTTTGTATTAAGTAAATAAATTTGTTTCAACAATTTCACAAATAATATGCCCAATTAATATATGAGATTCTTGTATTCTTGGAGTATCATTAGATGGAACTTTAATTGCAATTTTTGATAGACTAGCCATTTTTCCTCCATCTTCACCTGTAAATGAAACTGTAGTCATTCCAATTTCGTTTGCATATTGAAATGCATTAATTATGTTTTGGGAGTTCCCTGAAGTGCTTATACCAACAAGTATATCACCTTTATTACCTATGCCTTTTAGCAATCTAGAATATACATTATCATACCCATAATCATTAGCAACGGCTGTTAAAAAGGATGAATTGCAATGTAAGGCCTCGCTTGGTAGAGGAGTTCTATCTAAATAGAATCTTCCCGAAAATTCTGCTGCTAGATGTTGTGCATCAGCAGCAGATCCTCCATTTCCACAAAAATAAACTCTACTTTTCTGCTTAAAAGCAATTGTTATTACTTCTATAATAGATTTGATACTTGTAATAATCAAATCGTTATCTAGAAAATCTTTTTTGACTTTAATAGAATTGTTACCAATATTTTTAATACGTTGTTCCATGATATTATTTTTGTTTGGTTAGCAATTCCTCAGCAATCAGTTTTTCAAGAATTTCAAAGAAATTAGTTGTTGGTTTCCAGTTTAATTCATTTTTAATTTTAGAATTGTCTCCGTACATGTCTTTAATTTCATTTTTTCTAATTAGATTTTCAGATCGTTTAATTAAGTCTTTAGAAATTTTTAGTTTATCAAATACAAAATTTACAATGTTTTCTAGAGAATGAGATTTGCCTGAAGAAACTATATAGTTTTTGGAAAGGCTACTTTGAATAATTAGCCACATTGCATATACATATTCAGGCGCATATCCGAAATCTCTTTTTATCGATAAATCCCCTATTTCCAAAATATTAATTTTATTAAATTTTAAATTAATAGCGCCTCTAATTAGTTTTTTTATAAAGAAATTTTCTTTTCGTAAATAAGATTCATGATTAAAAAGTATGGCATTACTTGAAAAGGTATTATAATTAATTCTATAATAGTCTACCAATCTATGTGATGTACATTTAGAAATAGCATAAATATTTTGTGGATTAAAACTATTATTTTCTATGATTGGTAGTGTCGTATTTTGACCAAAAATCTCTGAACTTGAGGCATTTAAGAGTTTTATATTTTTATTATTATATCTTACCGCTTCTAAAAGATTTAATGTACTATTAATATTAAATGCTATAGTTTGATTTGGCATTAATTCTGAATTTGAAACAGAACTTTGGGATGCTAGATGATATATTTCACTAGGTTCAAATTTATTTATTAAGTTTATTAATTTTGATTGATCTAATATATCGAGCTCTTCAACTGCTACTAAATTTTGAATTCCTAAATATGATAGCCCAAAATTATTGAAATTATTATTAATTCTTGTAATACCTAAAACCTCGTAATCTTTTTCAATCAATAATTTTGACAAATATGCACCATCTTGTCCGCTAATGCCTGTTATCAATGCTTTTTTCTTCACTCACTTCTTATTTTAATAGCCTTTCCAAATCAGCGTTAACCATTTCCCTAATGAGTGATTTTAGATCATATTTAGGTACCCAGCCAAGTTTCTCTCTTGCTTTTGTTGCATCCCCTATTAACAAATCAACTTCTGTAGGTCTGTAGTATTTAGGATCAACCTTTACAATCACTTCCCCAATGTTTAATTTAAAATTTCCATTACAAGCAACAACATAACCTTCTTCTTCTTCTTCTTTGCCTCTAAATTCTACTACTACTCCAATTTCTAAAAATGAAAGTTTCACAAAATCTCTAATTGTTGTAGTAATTCCTGTCGCAAGTACAAAATCTTCGGGCAATTCTTGTTGTAACATTAAATACATACCTTCAACATAATCTTTTGCATGACCCCAATCTCTTTTTGAATTTAGATTTCCTAGGTATAATATTTTTTCATTTCTAATTGCAATTTTTGCAACAGCCATTGTAATTTTTCTAGTTACAAAAGTTTCTCCTCTATTAGGAGATTCATGGTTAAAAAGTATCCCATTGCAAGCAAAAATATTATAGGCTTCCCTATAATTTACTACTATCCAATATGCATAAAGTTTTGCAACCGCATATGGAGACCTTGGATAAAAAGGTGTAGACTCGTTTTGAGGTATTTGTTGCACTAATCCATATAATTCAGAAGTTGAAGCTTGATAAATTTTAGTTTGGTTTAAATTAAGCAGCCTTACAGCTTCAAGTAGTCTTAAGGTTCCAATTCCATCTGCATTTGCTGTATATTCAGGAGTTTGGAAACTAATATGAACGTGACTCATTGCGGCAAGGTTATATATTTCATCAGGTTTTACTTCTTGAATAATTCTAATTAGATTAGTACTATCTGTTAAATCTCCGTAATGTAAAATTAATCGATTGTTTGATTGATGTGTATCCTTTAATAAATGGTCAATTCTTTGAGTATTAAAAAGTGAAGCTCTTCTTCTTATACCGTGTACTTCATAATTTTTTTCTAATAATAATTCTGCCAAATATGCCCCATCTTGTCCTGTAATTCCCGTAATTAACGCTTTTTTCATTTTTATGTCTTAAATTTTTATTTCGAAATAAATTCTTTTTGTAATTTAGGTTTTACAATATTCAGATAATTTTATATAATAGGAAAGATTTACTTTAAAGCTTTTATTGGGATATGTTTAGATTTAAATTCTTGAATTGTTCTTGCATTAGTCAAATCTTTTCGAATTTTATTAATCTACATTAGTAACTTTCTTAACCGTCTCCTCAAAATAAGAGCATCTTACCAAGATAAAATATCCAATTACTTATAATACTATTTGGATTAAAATTATTTTTTTAATAGCCATGAAGAGGATTGAATTTTCTCTCCAAGCCCATCAATCAATTCAATACCAAGAGTCTCACAAATAGCCCTTTCCGGCGATAAATCATTAAACTGATCACCTCCATTTGCAAATAAAAATTCATACTCTTTATTAAAATTATTAAAAATAATTTTAATAGACTCAACAACAGTTCTATCTTTATCTATAGAAAGGAAACATCTATCTACTAATTTCAGATTTTTGACAATAAATATTCTTTCATTTTCATCCTGAAATTCTTTTGAGCCTTTTAATGCTCTTTGTATATCACTATTTACTATAACAAAAAGCTCATCGCCATACTGCTTTGCATATTGAAAATATTCAATATGTCCTTTATGTATAGGATTGAAATAGCCACTTACTATTACCACTTTAGGTTTCATTTCTTATTTTAATATTAATAAATAATATGCATATTGAAAATGCTTTTTGACATTTTTAATAATTTGATTAACGACAAGAAATTTTAGTTTCTAAAAACTAATATATTATTAAGAAATCATGCGTCTATATAAACGGCCAAAAATTAGATATAATATGTAAAAAAATTCTGTTAAAAATACACCTAAAATTATTGATTTCAATTTTCCAAATTTTTCTTTTTCTAATGGTAAAATTGGGTGATCAATTAATTGGATTAGTGGCGTTTCTTTTCTTAATGTAATTTTGGCAAGCTCTAATTGTACTACCAGATTTGTTAAAATTGCAGTATTGGCTTGAACATCAATTTGTTTTTTCTTACTTGGTGCACCTTTTATATTAAAAGCCGGGTTCATATTATAAACATTATCTGTTTCAGAAGCAACCCCAGTAATAGCTCCATCTAACGCATTTCGAACACTATCAGTCTGTCTTTGTAAAACGCTTACATTTATTTTCGCTTTTTTACTTTTTGTCTCAATATAAAAATCAGATGTTTCCTTGGCTAAACTTTAACAGAAAATTTTA
>Ga0209499_1003199_pt1 | contig 10107 bp, 10 predicted proteins | sample C_130208_EF_Meta_FD_187306 | JGI IMG/M metagenome (GOLD analysis project Ga0209499, IMG submission 187306) | Freshwater microbial communities from Lake Croche, Canada to study carbon cycling - C_130208_EF_MetaG (SPAdes) (version 2) | ecosystem: Environmental > Aquatic > Freshwater > Lake... | reverse complement strand
AATGGCGTTTTTAACGGTATTGATAAACTCTTCTTCGTGGGTTTCTATCTTAAACGATACAAAGTGGGTACCGATGTGTGCCGAAATAGCATCGAGCGCTTCGGGTGTATATTTGCTTGCCGAAGTGCCCCATTTGATGGTTTTCTTTTCTAGAAAAGGAATCACATCAGAGCTTTTCATGATGGCTGCCTTTTGGGTATCAATCACACACAAAAACGGCGGTACATTCTGCCCTTTATTCAACGCATCTTGCACATAATGCATGAGTTGGGTAAACATAGCATAGCTAGAAATCTTGCTGTTGTCTTTGGCTTCAAACCAGATTTCTTTGGTTTGAATATCGATAAGGTTTTTTTGAACTTCTTTGAGACCAAGAGCCTTTATATAAGCGTCCTTAACATCTTCTTCGCTGCTTGCTTTTTGTAGTCTTTCGTAGAGGCTCATAGTTATTGGGGTTTACAAAGCAATCTGATTTCTATTAATGCTGAAATTGCTTCGTACCTCGCATTAGATTGTGTATTTAAAATACCAAATATAAAGATATTTGTGAGATTTAACCCTATGTAAAATCAAGAACCCTAAAATAGTTATAAATACGTCAAATTTGACGTACTTGATGTCAAATTTGACGTATACTGATGCCAAATTTGACGTATCTGATACCAAATTTGACGTAGTTGATGCCAAATTTGACGTAGCTGACGCCAAATTTGACGTAGCTGATGCCAAATTTGGGGTTTTTTAACTCTCTTGAACTCTGTCAGGGTTTAAAACCCTGACAGAGTTAGAAAAGAAAAATGAACTTCTAAAAATTTTTATGAAACTAACCCAATTTATTTATGGAATTATTGGAGGAATAACCGCATTTTTAGTGCCTTTTCTATTAAAAAACTGCGCTATTTCGTTTAACTTGGTTTCAAAACCCACCGAGTTGGTTCCTGCCTTGTATTGACTGTAGCCATAATCGGTTAGTGACGCTTGATAATTGTCATGATCGTGCAAAATTTTATTGTTTTCAAGGCCTTCAATCATGGCTTTTAATCGTGCCAAAGCGGCATTTATAAAAACTCTGGAATCAAAATCATTTTGAAATTCTGCCCAATCCACATCGGGACTGCTCAAGTTAGGCTGGCTATTTCGGAAATCTTTAACCTTGTTTACAATCAGCTTATTTTGCTCATTAATGCTTCCAAATTTTTTGCGTTCCTCGGTAGATAGGTTTCTCAATTTGGCATTTAATATTGTTTCTATTGAAGTAAACCCATTTAAAACGGCAGTTTTTTCGGCTGCGGTATAATGATTGTTGATTAAATTGTCGAATGGCATACGGTTCGTGTTTAAGGGTTAGTAGGTTCTAATTTAAGATTAGGAATTGGATAAATGTAAAGAATTAGAGCACACAAAAAACACCTATTTTTTTTTAGAATCCATTAGTATAGTCACAGGCCCATCATTTAAAAGCGCTACTTTCATATCGGCGCCAAAAACGCCAGTTTGTACTTTTTTTCCAAGTTCAATTTCTAAACTAGATACAAAATTCTCATATAATGGAATGGCAATATCAGGTTTAGAAGCTTTTATATACGAAGGACGATTTCCTTTTTTGGTCAAGGCTTGAAGGGTGAACTGGCTTACTACAATTATATCGCCATCACTATCTTTTACAGACAAATTCATAACGTCGTTTTTATCTCCAAAAATGCGAAGATTTACAATTTTTTGGCAAAGCCAATCAATATCTTCTTTCGCATCAGCATCTTCAATTCCGACTAAAACCAGCAATCCTTTTTGAATATCAGCTACGATTTGAGAATCAATAGTTACGGAAGCGGAAGAAACTCTTTGAATTACTACTTTCATTTAATACGTCTTAAAGTTTGAAAGTCCTAACGTCATAAAGTAAAAAATCGTTAATAAATATTCTTTCCAACTGACTTTATGACTTTCGACCTTATGACTTTGGGCTAATTTCTACTCCCTAGTTTTATCGCTAATAATTCGATCTTCATTATGAATGTCGGTACGGTAGTTTTCGTCGTCGCCTTCCAAAATTTTCAAGTAACTTCTATAGCGGGACCAAGCAATTTCATCTTTTTCTAATGCTGATTTAATGGCACAATGTGGTTCTTCTTTATGCAAACAATTATTAAACTTACATTGCTCTTTCAACTTAAAGAACTCCGGAAAATAACCGCTTATTTCTTCTTTTTCCATATCAACAATTCCAAAACCTTTAATTCCGGGTGTATCAATTATTCTTGCGTCAAAGCTTAAATCATACATTTCAGCAAAAGTTGTGGTATGTTGTCCTTGTTTACTAGCCTCAGAAATTGTTTTTGTTTTTAAATGTAAAGCGGGTTCCATAGCATTGACCAAAGTCGATTTTCCAACACCAGAATGTCCCGAAAACATGCTGACTTTTCCAATCATCATTTCTTTTAAAGCGTCAATTCCTTTCATTTCTGTCGAAGAAACGCGCAAAAATTTATATCCAATTTCTTGATAAACATGTTGCATATACAACTGTTCGTCAAGTGTAGCGTCGTCAAAAGTATCTATTTTATTAAATACTAAAACCGTTTCGATTCCGTAAGCTTCGGCAGTTACCAAAAATCGGTCAATGAAATTAAAAGTGGTTGGCGGATTATTTATGGTTACCAATAGAAAAACGCGGTCAATATTCGAAGCAATAATATGCATTTGATGCGATAAATTCACCGATTTCCGAACGATATAATTCTTTCTATCATGGATTTTATGAATCGTCCCTGTAACAGTGTCGGAAGTTTCTTCAAGTTCATAATCAACAATATCCCCTACAGCAATAGGATTGGTGCTTTTAATGCCTTTAATTCTAAATTTTCCCTTCATGCGGCATTCTATAAAATCACCTTCTTCGGATTTTACGGTGTACCAACTTCCTGTAGATTTATAAACGAGTCCTGTCATAGAGGATTTTTGATTGTAGATTAACAATTTCAGATTTACATCACAAACCTTTTTGCAAAGATAATTAGTTTAATCCGCAAATTAATTTGTTTTTTTAGCCAAAAAAAACTACCTAAATTAAAAGGTAGTCTTAATTTTTTTCAAATAAAAAAATCTAATATTTATAAGAAACTCCCGTTTTTACACTTTGTACAGCACCAAATGAAGGCCCACTGGCTCCAGATTGATTTATTTGCTTGTCTGAAACCATCAGGATAAAAGGATAATTCCCTTTAGCAGCATCAATTTTAAGTTTTTTTTCTGCTTTTTTATCCGCGGTATTTCCAGTGTGTAAACTAATAAACCCCGTTTTTCCTCTAATTTCATCTCCTTTTTTCAAACCAGAAATATAGGCTTTGTCCTCCAAAACAACTACTTTCTCCCAATCGGATTCTCCATTAATTACAATTTTACTTGTAACATCTTCAACACGACCACTTTTACCATAAACAATTTTTTCAACTGCATATTTTCCAATAGAGTTTTCAGCATCTTCACCATCGTATTTATAAACGATTGTGTACTCTTCTACTCTAACCACTTTCCCTTTTACAAGTTCTCCACTGTGTTTCGTAATAAGATCAACTTGAGCATTAGCCACAATCCCTGAGATTAACATAGCAAATAATAGAATGTTTTTTTTCATTTGTTTTTAATTTTTGTTTTTAATTATTGTTTTTAATTATTGTTTTTAATTATTCAACAATAATACAAAAAAAAACCTACAATTTCTTGTAGGTTTTTAATAAATAAAAATAATTTAATTTACTCAACCTATGCGTTCAATATTTTTTCTTGGTGTTCAATGCTTTCTTGGTGAATTCCTTTGAACAATTTAACGATAAATTCTTCTGTTAATCCTTTTTTAGCACCTTCGGCAATCATTTTTGCTTGGATTTCATTCCAACGGTTATTTTGAAGTACCGCTACGTTTGCATCTTTTTTCACTTGACCAATTTCGTCAGCTACTTTCATACGTTTTCCTAACAATTCCAATAAATTAGCATCTAAAACATCGATATTAGCTCTCAATTTTGTCATTTTATTTGCAAATTCATCTGTGTCTCCGCTCACTTTTCTAACTTTCAAATCTTTGAAAATTTGTTTCAAAGCGTCTGGAGTTACTTGTTGTGCAGCATCACTCCAAGCATTTTCTGGATCATGATGTGTTTCGATAATCATACCATCATAATTCAAATCCAAAGCTTCTTGAGTTACTTCAAGAATCATATCACGGTTTCCTGTAATGTGAGATGGATCGATAATTAAAGGTAAATCAGGAAATTTATTTTGCAATTCAATAGCAATTTGCCATTCTGGAATGTTTCTGTATTTTGTTTTTTCGTAAGTAGAAAAACCTCTGTGAATAACTCCTAAATTTTTGATTCCAGCAGCATACAAACGTTCTACTCCACCTAACCATAAAGCCATATCTGGATTTACTGGGTTTTTTATCAATACAATTTTATCGGTTCCTTTCAGTGTGTCAGCAATCTCTTGAACCGCAAACGGATTTGCAGTTGTACGAGCACCAACCCATAAAACGTCGATATCATTTTCTAAAGCCAATTTACAGTGTGCAGCTGTAGCCACTTCCGTTCCCATTAGCAATCCTGTTTCTGCCTTTGCTTTTTTCAACCATTTCAAGCCTATTTCTCCAACACCTTCAAATCCTCCTGGGCGTGTTCTTGGTTTCCAAATTCCTGCTCTAAAAACGCTAACGTCAGAATCTTTCAATTCATGAGCAATTTTCAATACTTGTTCTTCTGTTTCAGCACTACAAGGTCCTGCTATCACAAATGGATGAGTTAAATTGAAATCATTCAACCAATTTCTCATTTCTTTCTTGTTTTCCATCTTCTTTAAATTTATTTTTTTGTTTTGTTATTTGTTTTGTTTTTCTTTTTAACTGCAATCTAAAAACTGCAATCTGCTTATTTTTTCATTCCGTTTAATATTTCTTTTATTTTATTCACACTTTGCATTTCGTTAAAAATTGCATCGTAATCTTCATTCTCTAATAACTCTTTAAACTTGGACAAATTCGAAATATATTCTTCCAATGTTTTTACAACTTCTTTGTTGTTTTGTTTAAAAATAGGCGTCCACATTGCGGGTGAACTTTTGGCTAAACGAACCGTACTTTCAAAACCAGAACCCGCCATATCAAATATATCCTGCTCGTCCTTTTCTTTATTTATTACCGTTTTCCCAAGCATAAAAGCGCTAATATGCGATAAATGCGAAACATAAGCAATGTGTTTATCATGCGATTTTGGATCCATGTATCGGATTCTCATTCCCATACTTTTGAACAATTCCAATGCTTTTTCTTGCAATTTGAAAGTAGTTTTTTCTACTTCACAAATAATATTAGTTTTACCTTCAAACAATCCTTTTATTGCTGCCGAAGGTCCCGAAAACTCTGTTCCTGCAATAGGATGTGTGGCAATATAATTTCTTCTTCTTGGATGATTTGCCACCGCTTCGCAAATTGGTGTTTTGGTAGAACCTACTTCAAAAACAATCGTATTTTCTCCAATACAATCCAAAACTTTTGGCAAAACCGTAAGCGCAATATCAACAGGAACCGAAACAATTACAAAATCAGCATCCGATAAATCTTCAAATGTAGCTCCTGCATCCACAACTCCCAAAGCAATGGCTTCCGCCAAATGACTTTCGTTGCTGTCAATCCCATAAATAGTCGCTTCTGGATGCAAGGATTTAATATCCAATACCATCGAACCGCCTATTAATCCTATTCCTATTACAAAAACATTAGTCATAAAGTCTTAAAGTTATAAAGTCGAAAGTCAGTATACCTCCAAATTCGTAATTCATAATTTTTAATTCGTAATTCTAAGAATTGCTTCTTGTACTTTTTCCTCTTTTACACATAATGCAAATCGGATATACCCTTCTCCATTACTACCAAAAATGGTTCCTGGAGTTATAAAAATCGATTTTTCGTATAATATATTATCTATAAAATCTTCTGATGATGTCATTCCGTCTGGCAATTTTGCCCAAACAAATAATCCAACGCCTTCTTTATAAACTTTGCAACCTAATTTCTCAGCCAATTGTTCGGTAAGAATTCGTCTTTTCTTGTAAATAACATTCATCGAATCAAACCACGATTGGTCACTTTTCAAAGCTTCAATTGCTCCTTTCTGAATTCCAAAAAACATACCGCTATCCATATTGCTTTTTACTTTCAAAACGGCATCGATACAAGCCGCATTTCCTAAAACCATTCCCACTCTCCAACCCGCCATATTGAAGGTTTTCGAAAGCGAATTTAGTTCCAAAGCCACTTCTTTTGCACCTTCTACTTGCAACAAACTCATTGGATTATCATTCAAAACAAAACTATATGGATTGTCATTGATTAATAATATGTTATGTTTTTTGGCGAAAGCCACTAATTTTTCAAACAATTCTAAACTTCCTCTCGCCCCTGTTGGCATGTGCGGATAACCCATCCACATGATTTTCACTTTCGATAAATCTAATTTTTCTAAGGCATCGAAATCAGGTTCCCAATTATTTGCTTCTTTTAAATCATAATAAACCGGAACTGCACCAACCAAATTCGTTACCGAAGTGTAAGTCGGATATCCTGGATTTGGAATTAAAACATGATCGCCTTCATTCAAAAAAGCCAGTGAAATATGCATAATTCCTTCTTTGGAACCCATCAAAGGCAAAATTTCAGTAGTCGAATTCAAGGCTACATTATAGTTTATCGAATAGAAATTAGCCATTTCAGAACGCAATTCTGGCAACCCTTGATAACTTTGATATTGGTGTGCATTTTCTTCTTGCATTGCCAAAACTACTGCTTCAATAACTGCTGGAGAAGGTCGCAAATCTGGACTTCCAATTCCCATATTGATAATTGGTTTTCCTTCGGAAGCCAATTGTCTCACTTCTCTCAATTTTGAGGAGAAATAGTATTCTTCAATAATTTCCAGACGTTTCGCTGTTGTAATCATTTTTATGTTTTAAATTCTTTCGACTTTAAGACTTTCGACTTTAAGACTGTTTTATGGTTTTGTATTTTTATATTCGCCTAATACTTTGAAGTATTCTGCCATAATTGCTATTAACGATTTTGCTTTTGCATAATCTTCATATTTTTCGAAAGTTACATCCACAAAAAATGAATATTTCCAGGGTGTTTCAATTTTTGGTAAGGATTGAATTTTTGTTAAATTCAATTTGCAATCACTCATCACATTCAAAATCGCTGCTAAACTTCCTCTTTTATGATCCAATTCAAATTTGATTGAAGCTCGGTTTATTTCGTTTTCAGATACAAAAGAATCCTCTTTTTTAATAATAACAAATCGCGTCATGTTATTATTAATTGTTTGGATTTCTGCAGCCAAGATTTCTAAATCATAAAGCTCCGACGCAGTTTTGCTTGCAATTGCAGCAATTCCTTTTAGTTGCTTTTCATGAATTCTTCTGGCAGTTTCAGCTGTGTCTTTATCTTCGACTAATTTTATGTTTGGATATTTTTTCAAAAATTCCATGCATTGCAACAAAGCCATCGGATGAGAATGCACTTCCAGAATATCTTCTATTTCCTGACCTTTCAAAGCCATTAAATTTTGTTGAATATCTAAATAATGCTCCCCAATAATGTGTAAATTATTTTTATCAATCAACGCATAATTTGGAATAATAGGTCCTGCAATAGAATTCTCAATTGCCATTACCGCTTCATCCGATTTTCCAGACAATAAACTATCTACCAATTCTTCAAAAGACAAACACTCATCTACAACCACATTTTGGTCATAATATTCTTGTGCCACCTGATGGTGAAAAGATCCTTTTATCCCTTGAATTGCAATTTTTGTGCTCATAAATACTCAAAAAAAAATCCTGATTTTCATCAGGATTGTATATTGTTTTATTTGTTTCTTTTTACTTCAAATAACCATAGACAATCCTTACTTCCTAAAGAAGAAATAGTAAGTGTTGCTAAAATAGAAACGGTTATTAGACATTATGCTTGTTGTTTTATAATAAATTCTTTGCGAATATATAAATTATATTCGTTTAACCAAAAAAAATGAACGATTTTGTTCAACAAAAAAAGAATTCTCAATAAAGCTAGTTTTAAATTGTAGAATACTTAAAAATAGAATGCTAAATTTACATTCAAGCCAATACTTCAATATAATCGTATTGCTTTTATCTTTTAACTCTTGTTGGCGTATCCGTTCCATTTACAATTGTCTGAGAACTAATTGCAATTGACTTCACAATTTCGGTCATATTGTCTAAATCTAAAGTAGAAACTTCATCACTCAATTTATGATAATTGGGTTCTGAATCCATTTTTGAAGTAGAAATAGTGTGAGCTGGAACTCCCAATGCAGCCAATCTTGCATTGTCTGAACGATAAAAAAGTTGCTCTTTTGGATACGGATCTGGATAGAAATTAAAATTAGAGCCTTGCAAATTTTTCTGTAAAATTGTTCCAAAATCTGATTTCTCAAAACCGGTTAAGTAGGCCGAATTCTTGCCCCATTTACTTTCCGTGCCAATCATTTCAATATTAAACATTGCAACAACTTTATTGGAATCTATATTCTCCGAAAAAAACTTAGAACCAAAACCCCCAACTTCTTCTCCGGTAAAAGCAACAAAAACAATCGTTCTTTCGTTCTGATTTAATTCTTTGAAATGTTTTGCCAAAGCAATTACAGCAGTAGTTCCCGATGCATCGTCATTCGCACCATTAAATACCTTATCTTCTCCATTATTATTAAGCCCCAAATGATCATAATGAGCCGAAAATATAACATATTCGTCGGGTTTAGATTTTCCTGGAAGAATCCCAATAACATTATTTGCCGATTTACTTTTAGCAAAAAATTCCTGTCTGTAATTTTTTAAATCTTTAAAATAAGTAAGACTAATTTTTTTAAATTCATTTTCAATAAAAACAGAAGCGGAATCAATTCCGGGAGTAAAAATGGCTCTTCCTTCCATTTTATCAGAAGCTAATTCGGTTTCTATTCGCGAAATTTCTTCTTTTTGAATACTTGATTTCTCTTGTGCATGAACAAAAAACCCAAGAAAGAAAGGCAAAATAAATATATATTTTTTTATACTAAATCTGAATTGCAACATTGTAAATACTATTATTAATTGTTTGGTTGTACATTTTTCGAAAGCCATTTCTTTCCTTCAGTAATCCTTGTAATCATCATTGCAGAAACTAAATCTCCATTGGCGTTTAATAAAGTTGCCATTGGATCGACTAAAGTTCCCACAATCATAGCCGCCGGCAAAGCTTGCTCCATCGGAAAACCATAAACTGTAATTGCCAGAACTTCGCCAATATAACCTCCATTTGGAATACCACCCTCAACCACCGAAACGATTACCGTAATTCCTAATGCTAAAAGTAAAGTATTTGGTTCCGTAAAATCTTTGCCAAATATGGCAAAAATAACAGCAATTTTTATAATCGACGACATGGAAGAACCGTCCTTGTGCAAAGGGGCGCCAAGCGGAATTACAATATTACTAATATGAGTCGGAATTTTAATCGTTTCAGCTGCTTCTAAATTTGCTGGTATCGTGGCAATGCTACTACAAGTTCCTAACGCTGTTAATGAGGGCGTAATATTATTTTTCCAAAAAACAACAAGTCCTTTTCTGCCTCCAGCCAAAAGCGCATATAGACTAAAGAATACCACAAAATAAAAAGCACCAACTGCATAATAAAGTCCAAGTGGCTTGGCGTAAGCACCAAATAATTGGGGTCCAAAAATTCCAACTTGGTAAGCAAAATAAGCACCCAATCCTATTGGAGCGGTTTTCATAATAATATGAAGTAGTTGCTTCATTACTTCGTCACCCGATTTTAGAAAACTTTTGAAATTATGCCCTTTTTCGCCGGATTGCAAGGTGGCAAAGCCAATTAAAAAAGAAAACAAGATCAAAGCCAACATGCTTTTTCGAGACAATAATTCGTAAAAATCATTGGCCGTTAGCAATTGTGTAATTTGCGAGCCTGCATTTCCAGATTGAATATTTTCTAAAGGAATTTTCGAAATAATAATGTCTTGCTGAATTGGGAATAACAAA
>Ga0209499_1003197_pt1 | contig 10109 bp, 8 predicted proteins | sample C_130208_EF_Meta_FD_187306 | JGI IMG/M metagenome (GOLD analysis project Ga0209499, IMG submission 187306) | Freshwater microbial communities from Lake Croche, Canada to study carbon cycling - C_130208_EF_MetaG (SPAdes) (version 2) | ecosystem: Environmental > Aquatic > Freshwater > Lake | place... | reverse complement strand
AGCTCATCCAGACTGGCATAAGCGATAACTAATTTCCCAGAACCATTTTCTTTATGGTCTATCACGACCTTTGCACCTAACCTTGCAGTTAAATTTTCCTGTAATCGCAAGGTATCCTTATCAAGGGTTTTAATTTTTTGGACTTTAGGCTCAGAATGCAGCTCTCTAACCAAGCGTTCCGTTGCTCTTACTGTTAAGCCCTCTTTAACTACTTTATTAGCGGCCGCTACTTGCTTAGGCCCATCCAAAGATAATAAAGCCCGCGCATGACCCATTTCCAGTTGACTACTAACCAGCAACTTTTTTACTTCAGGATGCAATTCAATTAAGCGCAGCAAATTCGTGACTGTCGTTCGAGATTTACCCACAGCATCAGCGATTTGCTGATGGGTCATTTCAAACTCTTCTAGCAATCTTTTTAACGCCTCAGCTTCCTCCAGCGGATTAAGATCTTCTCGCTGGATATTCTCAATCAAGGCAACCGCCATGGCCGAGCGATCATCCATTTCCTTTACCACTATCGGCACTTGCGTCAAGCCAGCTAATTGAGCTGCCCGCCAACGTCGCTCACCGGCAACTATTTCATATTTCTCATAAGCAAGCTGGCGCACAATAATAGGCTGAATGATGCCCTGCGCCTTAATAGAGTCAGCGAGCTCCTGTAATTTTTCAGGATTAATATCTTGCCTAGGCTGATATTTACCCCGCTGTAAATATTCTATCGGCAACAGATGCAAATGATGCTTTTCTTCTTTAACAGTCACATCACCTAATAAAGCATCAAGACCACGACCTAAACCACGTTTATTTAAAGACATTTTTTCTCTTTATGTATATTTATTCGCTAGGCAATGATGCTACAGCGCTACGATAATCAAGTTATAACAATCGGTTGTCAGAACAAACGGATCAGTTTTTAAAAATCACGAACTTGTTGCTCAATCTCATTCATCAATTCTTTTAAAGTAAGAGCCTCTGCCAAAATTGCCAAGCATTCTTGACGAACAACCAATTCGGCTGATTCGGCTACTTTATTCATCGCCTTCGCTACATTTAACTCTTCATCTGGCAGCTTGATCTTTACTGCAATTGGCCTATCTTCATTAGCAGATACATCAACCAACAGCGCCTCAAGACCTCTTCCTAAGCCACGATTTTTAAAACTCATAATTTATTTCTTTCTATCATTTCGTTCGCCAAGGCAACATAAGCGATTGAGCCACGTGAGGACTTGTCATAACTGATTGCAGGCAGACCATAACTAGGTGCTTCGGCTAAGCGGACATTTCTAGGTATGCACGTTCTAAAGACTTTATCTCCAAAATAGCGTATCAATTGCTCAGATACATCTTTAGTTAGGCGATTTCTATCATCATACATAGTTCGCAATATACCTTCCAAATGCAAGGCTGGATTCACTGAGCTTTGAATATTTTGCAAAGTACTCATCAAAGCCGAAAGTCCTTCCAAAGCATAATATTCACATTGCATCGGGATTAATAAACTATCAGCAGCGACCATGGCGTTTAAGGTCAGCATATTGAGTGATGGCGGACAATCAATCAGAATGTAATCATAGTCTGCCTTAATGGGTATCAAGGCATCAGCCAGCCTTTGCTCTTTACGATCCGCATTGATTAATTTAACCTCGGCGGCCGTCAAATCAGCATTACCTGATATCACTGAAAAGCCAATACTCGGCAAATGAACCACTGCTTGTGCAGCCGGCACATCCTCCATCAACAAATCGTAACTAGAAAACTCGACCTCCTGCTTATCAATACCGCAACCCATGGCAGCATTGCCCTGAGCATCAAGATCAATTAACAATACTCGGCACTTAGCAGCGGCTAATGAAGCTGATAAATTAACAGATGTTGTAGTTTTACCCACCCCACCTTTTTGATTGGTTACGGCAATTATTTTTCCCATGCACTTGCCTCAGCTACTTTATTCAAGTGTATTTTAACTAGGCATCTTTCGCCGTCTATTCCAGGAACACTGAGCGGATAAAGCTCCGTTTGTACTGACGTCAACATAGACACATCAGGAACTTGGCCCTTCATTGCCAGTAATACGCCCTCTTTATTAAGTAAATGAGCGCTTAAGCGCACAATATCTTCTAAGCTAGCAAATGCTCGGGTAATCGCCATATCAAAAATATTGCCGGGGCGATAAAGCTCTACACGATTATGACAAATACTGACATTAGCCAGCTTTAACTCCAAAACAGCTTGCTGTACGAAGCGAGTTTTCTTAGCATTACTATCTAATAAGACAAACTCAATATCAGGAAAACAAACCGCTAAGACGATGCCAGGCAAGCCAGCACCCGTACCTATGTCAATAACTCGCTTTCCTGCAATAAAAGGCACTATCGCCAAGCTATCTAACAAATGCATAGGCACCATTGACAGCCGATCACGTATGGAAGTCAGATTATAAGATTTATTCCATTTTTCGATCAAGGTAATAAAAGCCAGCAATTGTTCTATCTGGTGTTCAGTCAAATTCTGGTTTAATGCTTCTAAACCAGAGACCAATATTTTTCGACAATCATCCATTAGGCACTTTTCTTCTTTAAATAAACTAATAATAGGGAAATCGCAGCAGGTGTCATGCCAGGGATTCGTGAAGCCTGACCCAAGGTTTCAGGTCGCTGCGCTTTAAGTTTTTGACTCACTTCATTAGACAAACCAGGAACACCGGCGTAATCCAACGTATCAGGTAGTCGTAAATGATCATGACGCAAGGCTTTATCAATTTCAGTTTGTTGCCTGACGATATAGCCCTCATATTTAGCTTGAATTTCGACTTGCTCACCGACTTGCTCGGCAATCGTGTCGCCTCCTTCAAAAAAGCCCAGTAATCGTTGTATGTCAATTTCAGGTCTACGCAGCAATTCCATTAAGTTGGCTTCTTTAAGCAGCGGCGTGCCCCATATTTCTTCAACTTCACGAGCCTGCTCAGATTCAGCCCTAACCCATTGTTTTTTTAGATCATCCTGTAAATTAGCAATAGCATTACGTTTAATGTCGAAAGCTTGCCAACGCTCATCATCAACTAAGCCCAATTCACGACCTTTTTCAGTTAAGCGTAAATCGGCATTATCTTCGCGTAATAATAAACGGTACTCCGCACGACTGGTGAACATACGATAAGGTTCTTGAGTACCACGAGTAATCAGATCATCAATCATCACGCCAATATAAGCCTGATCACGCCTAGGACACCAACTCTCTAAGCCTTGTGTCAATCGCGCCGCATTCAGCCCAGCAATCAAGCCCTGCGCCGCTGCTTCTTCATAACCAGTGGTACCATTAACTTGACCGGCAAAAAACAAAGCATTCATGTGCTTAGTTTCCAGAGACATTTTTAAATCTCTAGGATCGAAGAAATCATATTCAATGGCATAACCGGGCCTAACGATTTCAGCATTTTCAAAACCTAACATCGAGCGCACAAACTCATACTGCACATCAAACGGCAAGCTGGTAGAAATACCATTAGGATAGATTTCATGCGTATCTAAACCTTCTGGCTCTACAAAGATCTGATGCGTATCTCTATCGGCAAAACGCACAATTTTATCTTCAATCGAAGGACAGTAACGTGGCCCTATGCCTTCAATAACGCCTGAATATAAAGGCGATCGATCTAAGCCCGCGCGGATAATATCATGGGTTTTACTGTTAGTTCGGGTGATATGGCAAGGGATTTGCCTTGGATGTTGCGAGCGCTGTCCCATAAAAGAAAATACCGGCACAGGATCATCGCCATGCTGTTCTTCCAACTTACTAAAGTCTATGGTTCTACCGTCAATACGCGGGGGTGTGCCCGTTTTTAAGCGATCAATACGAAAAGGCAATTCACGTAAACGATCGGCCAAAGCAATTGATGCAGGGTCACCTGCTCTGCCGCCACTATAATTTTCTAAACCTATATGAATCTTACCGCCCAAAAAAGTACCCGTCGTTAACACCACGGCCTTAGCCATAAAATTTAAACCCATCTGGGTTTTAACGCCGCACACTTGATTCCCGACGACAATCAAATCAGCCACCGTTTGTTGAAACAAAGCCAAATTAGGTTGATTTTCTAGAGTATATCTAACTGCCTGCTTATACAATAATCGATCAGCTTGCGCACGAGTCGCTCTAACCGCAGGCCCTTTACTGGCATTTAAAGTACGAAACTGAATGCCACCAAGATCTATGGCTTTAGCCATAATGCCGCCTAAGGCATCAATCTCTTTAACCAAATGACCTTTACCTATGCCACCGATGGCCGGATTACAGCTCATTTGCCCTAAGGTTTCAATATTTTGCGTTAACAATAAGGTGTTCGCGCCACTACGTGCGGAAGCCAAGGCCGCTTCAGTTCCGGCATGGCCGCCACCCACCACAATTACATCAAAATCTTTTTTAAATTTCACAAGCTTTTTTCACTCTAAGTAGTACACTATTTGCGCCCAACCTTTAGATGGGCTTTAGACTATTATAAGAGGTAAACCATGAAAAAACGTAGTAATCCAAACAAAATAGATTGTATTCCTATACAAAACCCCGTAGCCAAGTTCGCGCGCCAGTTTAATAAGGCGCAAGTCTTTGCAGATAAAAACCAATATCGTCGTAATGAAAAACACAGGCAGCAGGAGGCTAGCCCAATAACGTTAAATTTTAGCGCTATTGGGCTAGCTTCTTGTGTATCGACCAGCTTTCTAATCAATACTCAAAAAAGTAGTCACGACTGCTGTTTTTAGAGTGTATTTTAAATGTTGTGTAAGTAATGATACGTGCTTTGCTTATCTTGACATACGATGAACCCAGAGTATCCATTAAAATACCTGTAAGCGCCCTATTAAAGGGATTGTAGCAATTCGTATAGATTGGATTGAGCAGCATCAACCCAATAATTTACAGAGTTATGCTGGAATCTGAGAGAGCTAGCTCTAGCCGTATTCACCTTACTAGTAGCCATCCCAATAGCCGAATGCTATCTCTAGGCTCATATAATCCCTTATACCATTAATGCCAGATATATTAAATTATCTTTGGATATAAAGTTCGTGAATAAACTAATTAAAGTAATGACTTAGTTGAAAACTAAAAGTCAAATACAAACTTTTTTTAGGAGAGGTATTAGATTTGTGCGGACTAATTACAGAGGGGTAAGCGAGTATAAAAGCTAAGTAAAACACCCCCGCCGGCTAGGCCTCACGGGGGTTAAATCCATTACTTACCTGAAATTGATTCAGCAGAGCTGTTATTTGAGGTATGTCTTTTCTCAATTTTAGAGAATGTTTCCGCTTGCAAAGATTGAACTGCGCCACTTTGCAAATGTTTAGTTTCGTCTTTTTTCAACATAACAACTAAAAGTACGATAGCAGCGATAGATACGCCAACGATTGCCCAAGTGTTATCTTTTTCTTGTTGCTCAGCCATTTTAAAATCCTCTATAAGTTATTAATATTTATTATTCCCTCTCCTCAAGAGGGCTGTTCAAAGTAAACTTTTCTTGAACAGGTTGTCGTAATTTATTAAAACAACGGGGTAATTTTTATCATGAGACGATATGGCGTGTCAAAACTATTTTTTATAAAAATTTTTCCTGTAAAAATAAGCGGTGTTATCTACATTTCTATTTAAAGAAAAAACTAGACAGTGATTATAATTTTCACTAGAACAAAACTGACTCTCTAGACTTAAGCTAATTCAAGATTACCTGAACTCCCGCTCCTTTTTACGTTAATTTAAAGCTTATTTTTACGCCCCCCAGCACCGAATAAATTCAACTTATATCGCATTGCAACACATTCAAACTTTAAAATCAGGCCCTATCAAATAAAAGCCTACGTCCGCCTTGATAGCAACGAATTCTTAACTAAAAAAGACTGTTTTTATCGATTACTGATAGCAAAGCGTGATGTTCTTTCAAAGAACAGCACTAGCAATAGATATAAAGATAACAACTCTAAAGACAACATCCATGAAGGAATATCAAGATTCACTGGCAACTCCATTTTAGCGACATAGAGCAATACGCCTAAACTAATATAAGCCAATATCCGCTTAATAGGATAAGCCACTGGGTAATAATATTGACCTAAGCCATAAGAGACTATCGCCATAGCGGTATAACACACCAATGTTGCCCATGCAGAGCCTACATAACCCCACATCGGTATCCAAGCGACATTAAGGGCTATGGTCAATAAGGCGCCCGCCAGCGATACGCAAGCGCCCGTTAACGTTTTATCGGTTAATTTATACCAAATCGATAAATTGACATAAATACCTAAACATAAATTAGCCAATAACAAGATAGGTACGACTTCAAGGCCAGCGCGGAACTCCTCACCCAGAAAATATTTGAAGAAATCGATGAATAAAGTCACCAACAAAAAGATAAACACACAAAAGATGACAAAAAACTTTAAGACTTTGGCATAAACACTGCGGGCATCGGCTTTGTCAGCATAAGCAAAGAAGAAGGGTTCAGCCGCATAACGAAAGGCCTGTATGAATAAGGTCATCAATATCGATAATTTATAACAAGCACTATAAATGCCCAGCATTTTCATATTAGTTTGAACATCATAGGGCAGTAAATACTTTAATAAGGCGCGATCTAACATTTCATTAATAATGCCCGCAAAGCCGATGACCACCATCGGTGCGGAATAACGAAGCATGCGGGCAAATAAAGGCCTATCAAATCCCCAAGCTAAACCTTTTAATTGCGGCGAAAGCAGCAAAAACTTAACGACACTGGCCAATAAATTAGCGATAAAAATGTAGCCTATGCCTATGCTCGGATTATAAATAGCCGTTAGCCAAGATGAGCTCTGTTCTGCATAGTGCTTAGGGCAATAAATAATGAAAAATAGACTCAGCAAAATAGTCACGGCTATTTCTAGCACTTTGATGCCAGCAAAACGAAAGGCCTTATTCTCTGCACGTAAGCGAGCAAAAGGAATGGCCGATATCGCATCTAAAACCAAGATTAAACTAAAGCACAAGACATATTCTGGATGAGTCGAGTAATTTAATGCCGCTGAAAGCTTGGCATTAATCAAACAAATACCAAGAAAAAAACTTAAGTTTACTAAGACAACAAAAATGAGCGCAGTTGAGTAGGCAACATCTTGGCCGCTATGTTCTTTATCACGAAAACGAAAGTATCCGGTTTCAAAGCCAAATAATAACAATACAGAAAAGAAACCTGCATAAGCATAAAACTCTGACACCACACCATATTCAGCTGCTGAAAAATAATAGGTATACAGCGGCACCAATAGGTAATTAAGAAAACGACCAAAAATACTACTAAGGCCATAAATCGCCGTTTGTGAGGCGAGCTTTTTGATAAGTCCCATTGTGTGTCTACTCTGTAATTCGTTAATCGGACATTATAAGGCTAGATATACATGATCTACCGCTTAATACAAATCAACAGGATCAACATCCAAAGTCCAATGTATCTTTTTCGCCTGCTTGAGCGCAGCTAGTTTCGGCACCAATTCGTCTAAGAAGTGTTGCAATTCTTTACGGCGATTATTTTGAAACAATAATTGATAGCGATAAAGCCCTGCCCTTCTGGCCATAGGAGCTGACACAGGCCCTAAAATTTGCGTATGCCGCACATTCAAGGTTTTTATTAAATCAGTTAAGGCCTGAAAGAAAACAGATGGCATATCAGCCTCTGTGGCTTGGACACGTAATAAGGCCTGATAACTAAAGGGCGGCAATGACGCTTCTTTACGCTCAGCCAAGGCTGAGATGGCAAAGCTTTGATAACCTTGCTGAATCAAGGTGACCAATAAGGGATGGTCTGGTTGCCGCGTTTGCATAATGACTTTTCCGCGCTTTTCAGCGCGCCCAGCACGACCAGAAACTTGCACAATCATTTGCGCAAGCTTTTCAGCCGCATGAAAATCAATACTAAATAAACCGCTATCGACATCTAATATAGCGACTAAAGTTACATTAGGAAAATGATGGCCTTTAGCTAGCATTTGCGTACCCAAAATAATATTCACTTCACCGTTATTAATTTGCTGTAAATAATCTTCTAGCGCGCCCTTTCGTTGCGTAGAATCCCGATCTAAACGCACAGCCACCTTATCAGGAAATAATTCAGCTAGGACTTTTCCTACACGCTCAGTTCCTAAACCTAAGGGTGTTAATTCACCCACCTTGCATTCAGGGCAACGTCTAAGCAGCGCTTGTTCTTTGGCGCAATGATGACAACGCAAACAGTTTTCATCAACATGAATCACCAAATTAGCATCACAACGATGACAACGAGCCACCCAACCGCAGCCATGACAAATTAAAGTCGGCGCAAAACCACGTCGATTTAAGAACAACAGCACTTGTTCTTGTTTAGCTAAGGTTTTATGCATTTCTTCCAATAACGCAGCAGACAAGCCTTCTTGCATACGTTTATTTCTAATATCTAATAAATGCAAGGTCGGTTCTATGGCCTTACCTGCGCGAGCTGGCAAGGCCAATAACTGATAACGTTGCTTATTGACGTTATGTAAACTTTCTAACGAGGGTGTTGCAGACCCCAATAACACCGGAATATGTAATAGCTGCCCACGTACCACAGCCACATCTCTAGCAGAAAAACGAAAGCCTTCTTGCTGCTTAAAAGACGCATCATGCTCCTCATCGAGAATAATTAAACCTGGATTTTTTAAGGGCGTGAATAAAGCCGAACGCGTACCCAATAAAATAGAACCTTGTCCTTGTTGCATTTTCAACCAAGCGACCGCGCGTTGTTTATCGGTCAACTTAGAATGCGACAAAGCTATATCAACCGCAAAACGCTGCCTAAAGCGATCTTCCAATTGCGGCGTCAGGGTAATTTCTGGCACCAAGACTAAAACCTGCTGCCCGCGCTCTAAGACGCTACGAATGATTTGTAAATAAACCTCTGTTTTGCCGCTACCGGTCACACCGTCCAACAAAAATACGCCAAACTGACCAAGACTGGCACAAACTGCGTCTATGGCTGCTTGCTGTTGTGTATTGGCCGGCAAAGCGGGCTTGCTTATTAACTCACCGGCTTTTTTGACGCCTGCTTCAGCCAAGCTAAGCTGTATGAGTTGTTTCGTCATTAATTGCTTTACCGCAGGTCGCCAAGCCTCTTCCCATGCCGTAAGCTGGATTTCTGTGAGACTAACCTCGCTGCTTTGAAACTTTTCTAATGCTCGCTGCTGCTTAGGACTACGTTGTAATTGCTGGCTGTCCGTTGCAAGCCCTAAGTCTGTCAAGGCATAACGTTTTTGTGGTTTTATCAGCATCACTTTGCCCTGTCTTAATGCCGCAGGGAATGCTGTACCTATGACCACACCAATAGGGTGATGATAATAGTTAGCCGCCCACAGTAACAAGCGCAGATCTTTAGAGGATAACAAGGGATACGGATCAATGACGCGGATGATGGGCTTTAACTTAACAAAATCAAATTCGCTGTGTGCGGCTATTTCTAATAAATAACCCATTTTCTTGCCCTTACCAAAAGGCACCTCTACTCGCACACCCGGTTTAATAGCATCTAGTGCAACATCTTCCGGCGCAAGGTAATCAAATAAACGATAAACAGGAATAGAAATGGCCACTTTAAAAATGGGCTGATCACAATGTTGCATAGTAGAGAACTATTGTTACTAAAGAATTGTAGGGCTAAGTAGTTATACTTACTAAAGAAATTAAGTTACCCACAGAAGCTGTGGATAACTCTGTGACTAAGTGCTATTCATGGTCGCTTAATACTGATTTTATCTACGCTAGTGTTAAATTGACCAATTATTATACAATAGCAATTAAGCAATAAATATCAACAACATACATTAAATCATCCCATCTAAAAATATAACTATACTCACTGCATTGCTTATCTAAGCAATTTACTTAACTATGTGCATAAACAAAGATATTACCAAAGGCTATGCAATTAACATTAAGCCTCAAACTCTTTATTTCATTAGTTGACATTACACAGTAACGTCGCTTTACTCTCGTTTGCCGCGCCGAGCACCGCAGGTTTTGTTGGGATTAGCCCGAAGGGGCGCGGCATGGATGCCGCGCGTCGGTAGG
>Ga0209499_1003196_pt1 | contig 10111 bp, 10 predicted proteins | sample C_130208_EF_Meta_FD_187306 | JGI IMG/M metagenome (GOLD analysis project Ga0209499, IMG submission 187306) | Freshwater microbial communities from Lake Croche, Canada to study carbon cycling - C_130208_EF_MetaG (SPAdes) (version 2) | ecosystem: Environmental > Aquatic > Freshwater > Lake... | reverse complement strand
CCACGAGGGTCTCACCCTGCTGCAACGCGACCGCAACGCCGCCTGGTTCGCCGAGCCGGACGGGGCGCGATTGCTAATCTGCTCCGAAATCGGCAGCGAGGGACGCAACTTCCAGTTTGCGCATCATCTAGTGCTGTTCGACCTGCCGCTGAATCCGGAACGGATCGAACAACGCATCGGGCGGCTGGACCGCATCGGCCAGACCCGGGACATCCACATCCACGTCCCCTATCTCGCCCGCAGCCCGCAGGAAGTTTTGGCGCACTGGTATCACGAAGGTTTGAATGCCTTCGAAAACCACTTCCCGGGGGGCAACGAACTGCTGCAACTGCAGGGCGGAGCCGTCCGCCAACTCGCCCTTGAATTCCCCACGGCGGAACCATCCGACGCCACACAGAAACTGGCCGACCTCCTGAAATCCACCGTAATCGCCCGGCATCAAATCCGCTGCCGGCTGGAACAGGGTCGCGATCGCTTGCTGGAAATGAATTCCTTCCGACCGGAAGCCGCCGAAAACATCCGCCGCCAGATTCAAGAACTGGATTGCCAACCTGATTTGGAAGAGTACCTGCTCGACATGTTGGACCATTTTGGTGTTCACCTGGAGGAACTGGCCCCGCACACGTGGCAGCTGAATCCCCAGGGCCTGAGCACGGATTCCTTTCCAGCCCTGCCGGCCGAAGGATTGATTGCCACCTGCGACCGGCAACGCGCACTGAGCCGGGAAGACATCGGCTTTCTCACATGGGACCATCCGCTGGTCACCGGCGCCATGGATTTATTGCTCGGCTCAGAAACGGGAAACTGCGCCTTTGCCGTGCTGCCGGCAGCGAACGATCGCACCCTGCTATTGGAAGCAATTTTCGTCCTGGAAACCATTGCCCCGGCTCGTCTGCAGGCCGATCGCTTTCTTCCTCCCACACCCGTGCGGCGGGTCGTCAGCCACAAACTCGCGGACGTCACCACGGGCCATGAAGATCCCGGCTGGGAACAAGCTCTTCAGGCAGGGTCGCCCCACACCCTCATTGAGAATGCTGATATTCGCCAAAGAGTTCTTCCTGCCATGTTTCAGGCCGCTTCGGCGCTGGCGGAATTTCAGGCGGCAACCCTGCGCCAGTCCGCCCTGGCCGAAATGAACCACCTGCTCGGCCACGAAGTGCGCCGCCTGCAATCCCTCGCGCGGGTGAACGACCACATCCGTCCCCAGGAAATTCAACTGGCCCAGGCCGAGCAGGAGGCCCTGGCGCTCTCGCTCCAACAATCCCGCCTCCGCCTGGATGCCGTGCGCCTCATCTGGAAAGGCCCGCCCGCCACCCTGCAGGCTTGAAACGGATAGATACCTTCCCCCGCGACCCAACCAGCAATTTACCCCAATTGACACCCCGCTTGTCCGCGCTCCCCTACCGGACTATGCTCGCATTGCAACAATGAAACCCCCTAAACAAAGCGATACCGTCCAGCAGCTCATTGCCGCCGCCCGCGAATTATCGCGACAGATGGATCAGCTGACCTTTGCGGCACCCGTCGCGCAGGTTTATCATCCGCTCACCTATGCCCGCCCCATGCACGAGGCCTATCTGCGCCGCTTTGACGGCGGGCGAAAACGCGTGGTTTTCCTGGGCATGAATCCCGGCCCGTTCGGCATGGTGCAGACAGGCATCCCCTTTGGCGAAATCGCCGCAGTCCGCGACTGGATGCATCTCCGCGCCCCCATCGGCCGCCCGGCGACAGAGCATCCGCGCCGCCCCATCCTGGGTTTGAAATGTCCGCGCTCGGAAGTCAGCGGCCGCCGGTTTTGGGGCCTCTTTTCAAAGCGGTTCGGGTCGCCGGAAAAATTCTTCGCCGCTCATTTTGTCGCCAATTACTGCCCGCTCGCCTTCCTGTCGGCCAGCGGGGCGAACCTCACGCCCGACCGGCTGCCCCGGGCGGAGCGGGAAAACCTGTTCGACGCCTGCGACACCCATCTCCGCCAAGTGCTGGCGATTCTCAAACCGGAATGGCTCATCGGCGTCGGCGCCTTCGCCCGGGACTGCGGGGAGCGGGTGAGCGCCGGCACCGGGATTCGCGTCGGCCAGATCCTGCACCCCAGCCCGGCCAGCCCCAAGGCGAACCGTCAAGATTGGGCACAGACGGCGACCGAGGAACTCATTGCGCTGGGAGTCTGGCGGTAAAATGCCGGGTCCGCGGGAGAACAGGCGGGACACCGATCGGATACCGCGGGCCGACACTGAGGACACTGAGGACACTGAGGTCTCGAGTGGAAATAAATATGACAGTTCAACTGAACCTTGGACCATCGGCGGGTAGGGCGAGCGGTCCCCTGCCCGCCGCGGTTACCAACCCACGCGTCCTGGTTTGCCACGCCGGCGCGCACGGAGTGTCGCGCCCTACCTAACCGCGATTCAGCGAGGGAGGTGGCCGGCCCTTGGGTCGGTCAATCCGGATCCAGGCATCCTTCATCCACCCGAATGTATCCGGTCTGCTCTTGCTACTGAAGCCGGGGTAATAACAAAGCGATCCGCTTGCGCAAAAAATCCGCGGGTAGGGCGGGCAGTCCCCTGCCCGCCGCGGTTACCAACCCACGCGTCCTGGTTTGCCACGACGGCGCGCACGGAGTGACGCGCCCTACCTGTCCCACAGTTGCCAAGAACTGCTTTAGCGGTTTACTTGAATTCAAATCGCGACTACAAAGAACCCATGAGCGAACCCCATATTGCGCAGAAATCCCCCCTCGTCCAAAAAGTTGAGCCCGGCACTTATTACTGGTGCACGTGCGGCCAGTCCAAGTCGCAGCCCTTCTGCGACGGCGGCCACAAGGGCACCGGCTTTTCGCCGCAGCGGGTGGAGATCACCGAGGCTAAAACCGTGGCGTGGTGCGGCTGCAAACATTCCCAGAACAAACCGTTCTGCGACGGCGCCCACAGCCACTTGTAAGCGGTGACAGGATCGGCGAGCACGACAGGCAGCCGATTCCGCCCGGATGCGTCAGGTCAGGACTCGCGCTTGCGGAAGAAGCGGCCCGGTTCGGCGACATTCAGGACCGACAAATCCAGGCCCAGTCCGGGCGCGCGTTTCCGGGCGACTTGCAACTGGGAGGCAATGCCCTGGACAGCAGCGGCGGCAAAGTATTTTACAAGGCCCACTCCCGTCTGGGACTTGAAAATCACCACCAGCATGCAGTTCTCATCAATGTTGACGACAAAAAGGCTGTGGTTTTCCCCCTGCTGATAGATGCTGTCAAAGTGAACCTCGTCCACCAGGCCGGCGATGGTCTGGCTCGCCAGATACGCGCCGGAAGACAGGGCAGCGATGCTGGTCAGGTCCAAGCCCTGCGCCTCGCCCTGATGAGCGATGAGAAAACCGCCCTTGTCGATGATCAGCGCCACCCGGGCATCTGCGGAGGCCACAAACTCCCGGAGCACTTCATCGAGCCGCTGGATGTCCTCTTCGACGAGCTGGGGCAGCGTAGCCATGTCACACGGAGGGGGGAACTTCCTGGTGAAGGTATTTTTGCAGCAACAGGCGGGTGACCATATTCAGGGCCTCAAAGACGCCCTCCCCCTTGTGAGCGGTCCCGGCAAAGGAGGGCACCTGCACCTCGCGGCGGTTCAATAAAAAATCCAGATACGCCACCGGCGCGGCATTGGGCAGATCCCGCTTGTTGTATTGAAGCACATAGGGGATTTCGCCGAGGTCGAGCTTGAGCTGCTTCAGATTGTCGCACAGGTTTTGAAACGCCTCGACGTTCTCAGGCATTTTTTCGTACTGGGAATCCGCCACGAACACGATGCCGTCCACACCGCGCAAAACCAGCTGCCGCGTGGTGTTGTAGACCACCTGCCCCGGAACGGTGTAGAGCTGGAACTTGGTCTTGAACCCCTTGATGGTCATCGACTCAATCGGCAGGAAGTCGAAGAAAAGCGTCCGGTCGGAACTCGTTGCCAGGGAAACCAGCTTGCCCTTGTGTCCGGCCGGGGTCTGAATATGGTCGTGCACCTGCACCAGATTCGTCGTCTTACCTCCCATGGCCGGGCCGTAGTAAACGATTTTCAACTGCAGTTCCTTAGTCGCCTGATTGATGATAGCCATAGAGAGTTAGACAGGTTGGCGGTCGAGCAATGCCGCCAGCGCGGCCAATTCGGCACCCGGCAGGGCTTCATTGGCCCGGCCGAACGCCGCGAAATAAACGGCGTTCACCCGGAAAATCTTCCAGGGCACGTTACCCGCGGTGAAACTCAAATTGTTCATCTCCCCCATGCGCAGCTGCTGGGAACATTGTTTCACCCGGGTGAAAATCTGCGGGATGAACGCCGCAAATGTGTCCCCATTCAACCCCGCAGGAATCTGGCTGGCCACCCTGAGACCGTCCGGCAACGCCACCAACGCCCCCGCGACCGACGGCAGTTCCATGGCCCGCGCAACCACCTCCGCCGGGGTGGCGGCGCGCGATAGAAAATCCGTGCCCCCCTTGCTCCAGAACTCCGAATCCGTGGTTTGCGGCCGGTCCTCGCCGCTAAAATAATTCGTATCTGGCACCGACGCCACCGTTTCAACCGCCGGCAAGCCGAGCGGAGCGGACGCTAGCTGACGGCAGAACAGAGTGGGGATCTCCGCTGAAACTGTAGTTTTTGAGGGGGCCTTTTCAGGCCCGTTTTTCCGGGCAAAGAACAACGGCACGAGGACCGACAGCGGCAGTTCCAGCTGCAGGTCGTCCTGAACGGAGACTCCCCCCGGCACCGATGAAATCCATGCCCGGAGCTCGCGCCAGGCAAACACCGCGCGGCCGCGTTGCAACGACAACTCGACCCGCTCCAGGGGAAGGGCGACCGGCGCATCCCGCAACCCCAGCTGATCGAGCTCCTTTCTCAGGGCTTCGGGCCAGCGCCCGGACAGGGCACCCAATACCACCACCAGCGGCGGAGGCTCTGCCAAGACCGGCCCCGGAGAAATCGGTGATCCAACCGCCAAAGGCAGGGCCCCAAGGGGAGGCGGCGACGGCAGCGCCACCCCTGGACTGCCCGCGCCAAAGGGACTGACGATGTCGTCGGAAACCTGGACTTTTTTCTGTCCGACCGCGCGGCGAGACAAGTCTTCCGGATTGAGCTGCGCCAGAATCTGATTTAAGGGCAGGGCAATCATTTTGGCATCCAATTCAGGAGTGCCGGGTACAAACACACCGGGAACCCGCTGGCGCAATTCGCCAAAACTGATCTTGACCGAGCCCGTCTCCAGTTGCGCCAAAACAGAGTCCTTCGGCAACGAAAGCACCCGCCCCACAGTATTCGTTGCCACAATCCTGGCTCTCAAATCCGGGGACAACCCCGACAGAAGAGGACCCAGGGGCAGCTGCAGCGTGTCTGCCCCGGCCAGGGCAGCAGCGGAGAGGGCCGCGGCCGGTTCACTCTCCCCGGAACCACCCGCGACTCTCTGAATCAAATCCGCCAATTTTTTTTTGACAAAACTCATGTGGATTCGGGCTGGTTCATCTGGACCGCCTGCCGCTGATCGAGCAAATACCGAGCCATGGATGAGATAGTGGAAAGCCTATTGATTTGCGGGGTTGGGTGCAACCTTTGTCCCTTCTTTTGTCCCGTCCTGAGACTCCCCCACCGGCGCCCTGTCCCAATTCAAGAAATTCTTTCGTGGATTAGGTCGTTTGTCGGTAGGAACGGGGAATGCTAAAGGAAGGACATGAGATACCCCCTAGAGCTTTGGTCAGTGCGGACTTAGCCCTTCATTCGCACGAATGACGCCCACCCATAAAATTCTGGTTTTGGACGATGACGCCGACTGGCTGGAGGCGTGCCGTGAAATCTTCGCAGATCTGCCGAGACATCCAGAAGTCCGGACGGCCCTCTCCAGTTCTCGCGCCCTGGCAATGCTGGAAGCCGAACCGTTCCATCTTCTGATTAGCGATCTGAAAATGCCGCGAATGGACGGGCTGCAGGTTCTCTCCATCGTTCGCCGCCGCTTCCCGCAATTGCGCACGGTGGTTTTAAGCGGGCTGGAGGACGAGGAGTTCCGCGCGCGCGCCTACGCGCTGGGAGTCGACCTGTTCTGGCTCAAACCGGATATGCAGCGGAATTTAAAAACATTCCTGGATTGTCTGGAATCGCTGCTGAGGCAGGACGAAGAGAGTGGCTTTCGAGGGATTCAGAGCAAGAGCCTTCTGGACCTCCTCCAGATAGAGGGGCTCGCCCGCTCGTCCTGCGTCCTGCGGATCACCCGCAAGGCACTCATCGCCAAACTATGGCTGCTGAATGGCGAATTGATCGATGCCGAGGCCGAAGGATTGTCAGGCGAGGCGGCACTCCGCCGGATCCTTGCCTGGAAATCCGGTGCCTTTGAAAGCCTGCCGCCCGAGCCCGAACGTCCCCGCACCATTCAACAAGCCCTCCCTGCCCTACTTCTGGAATACGCGCAGGAGATGGATGAAACACCGCCCCCGTGCGGCGAATCCCCTTTGTCAGACGAGGACCAGGCCCGCGGGAAACTCTCACTGCTCCCGCGTGCCGGCGCCGAATGGGTCGTCGCCGTCCCCGCCGACCGCCGGAACGAGCCTGTGGCGCTGGGCAACGGGGCCGCCAAACCCCTGACAGCCTGGATCCGCCTCACGATGGAAATCTCAAAAACACTAGCGGATCACATGGAAGCCGGACCACTTCTGTATATGGCCGCTCACAGCCTGGAAAAAAACTGCCTGCTTCTGCCACGGGAAAAAACAACCTTCCTTGCCGCCTGGCCGGCCGGGGAGGACGACCTGCCGCTGCTCGAAAAAACCAAAAAAATCATCGCCGCATGGGATTCCTAAAAAAATTATGGCGCGCGCGGCGCGGCCGCGCCGCCGTCCAGCCACTTCCGAGCGGCAGCATGATGGTGAACCTCGACGGCACCATCGGGGCCACCACTGTTTCCGCCACGTATCCCCGCAGGCTGCTTCAGGAGGTCGGCGATGGCGTCCTGTCCCTGTTCCGCGAGGCCCGGGCGGCGCAGCTTCCGCTCACGGAAGTGAGCCTTTATTTCGGCAGCCTGCACGTCACGGCCCGCGAACTGCGGACGGGCGTCCTCATTTACTTCGCACCGCAAACCGGGGAGAACTCGCACCCCGCCCAAACCCCATGACCGACAACGAACTCAGCCGACTGGTGAGCCAGATTGAAGCCCACATCGAATGCTGGAAGCAATTCAATCACTACCTCAGCGTCGCCCGCTCCAAAAAAATCGGTCCGGCGCAGGAAAACCAGTTCCTGGAACTCAAAAGCATCCTGGTGCAGGAACTGGAATCCATCTTCGCCGCCATCGAATCTACCACGCCCTCGCGCGATGAAATCATCCAGCTCATCAGCAATACCCCGTCGCTGCACCATCTCAGCGAGACGCATGAAAACGCCCTGCGCAACACCGAAACCCAATGGCACAGGATCTACATCGGCTGGCACTCGGTTCTGGGCCAGCTCAAGGTAAAACAGGCCGCCGCAAAAACTAAAAAATTCTGGCGCAAAAAAATCTAGGATTCCTCATCACGCCGCTTTTATGGCTTGCCCCGCACCCCCATTTCACGTCCAAATGACTCATGCCTGACTGGATTGTCGTAATCATGCTGGGGGTGCTAGAGGGAATCACCGAGTTTCTCCCTGTCTCCTCCACCGGCCACCTGCTCATCGCCGAACATTGGCTGCCGCATCAGAGCGACCTTTTCAACGTCACCATTCAATGCGGCGCAGTCCTCGCCGTGCTGCCGCTCTTCCCCCAGCGACTCTTCAAATTTGTCTTTGAGCTCGGTGACCGGGAGACGCAGGGCTACCTCCTGAAAATCCTCGCCGCCTTCGCCATCACCGGCGTCGGCGGACTGGCCTTGGATCACTACAATGTTAAACTGCCGGAACACGTCGCGCCCGTCGCATGGGCTCTGCTCCTCGGCGGACTGGCCTTCATCGCCATCGAATTCTTTTTGCGCGGAAAAAAGCTCGGCCGAGAAGTCACTTGGACCATCGCCGTCGCCGTGGGCCTCGGCCAGTTGGTGGCGGCGATTTTTCCCGGCACGTCGCGCTCCGGCTCCACCATCCTGTTCTGTCTGCTGCTCGGACTGGCCCGGCCCGCCGCCACGGAATTTTCCTTTCTGGTCGGCATTCCCACCCTGCTCGCCGCCGGCGGCCTTAAAATCTTCAAAGCTCTCCACCATCCCAACCCGCTCGCGCCCCATGAAAACTGGGGCCTGATACTGCTCGCCTCCGCCGTGGCCGCCGTCGTCTCCTTCCTGGCCGTGAAATGGCTGCTGCGCTATGTGCAAACGCACACCTTCATCGCCTTCGGCTGGTATCGTATTGCCCTGGCCATGGTAATTTTCATCGCGCTGCTGAAGTGAACCGCCAGAGTCCGTCCGGATGGACCGTACGCATAGCAATCGCTCACCCTTTATCGGTTCTTGTCAACTAGGGGACAGGTGGGGCGCGACACTCCGTGCGCGCCGGCGTGGCAAGCCGGGACGCGTTGATTGGCAGCGGCGGCGGGCCGAGGATTACCCGCCGATGTGCCACGGTTCAGTTGAACTGCCATAGGTGACACTGATCCCCCACCTCACTGATAAAGATGAAGAAGACGGGTCAAAGGCGCAGACGACAACCGGACCCGGCCGGCATTTTTGGGAACAGCCCTGCCACAACTCACTTTGCGTTCGGATCGGGAATGAAAACCTTCTTTCCCGCGAACAGCGCGTTGGGGTTCAAACCCGGATTCGCCGCAAGGATCTGCGCGGTCGTCACCTTGACGCCCTGGTCGCGATACGCTTTAGCGATGGACGACAACGTGTCGCCGGAATGGATTTCATAATCGTACCCCTTCTGCTTGGTGCCGGGCGCCGGGGAGTCGCTTGAAACCGCCGGGGGTTTATGGGTGGAGCCGCTGCCGGATTTTCCAATCTTTTCGATGGCTTTGAGAATTCGCTCGTTGTCTGCCTGCCGTTTCCGGTCGATCTCCTGGACCTGCGCGGCCAGTTTTCTGAGGTCTTCCGCGCTCGCACCGTCGTTCGCAGAAGGCTGGTTCAGCTTGTCGCGCAGTTCGCCGATCTCCCTCTCCAGCGCCGCGATGTGCTTGGCCTGCGCGACCTGGGCCTCCAGTAGGTCCTGGACCTGGCCGGACACCTTTCCGATTTGTTCCTGAGTGGCAGCGTCCTGACCGCGCGCCACTGCCACCATGAATGCTAGAATAAAAAACCACAGTGAAACTTTTTGCATCCGCCGAAAATAAACCGCTGCGCGGCAACGTCAAGGTGAAGTGCACGGCAGCTCAGGGCTGACGTATCTTAATTTGAGTTTTATTGGGATAGTGGGGGGGGGGGTCGCTTTCGAGTGGTGCGGGAGGCGTACCCATCTGAAAAATCAAAACGAGTCAAATTTTCATAAAAGTTGGCGGGGCATGGCTAGATGTAGCAGTTCTTGGCAACGGTGAGACAGGTGGGGCGTTACTCTGTGCCCGCCGTCGTGGCAAACCATTACGCGTTGATTGGCAATGGCGGCAGGCAGAAGACTGCCAGACGAAGCCAAGGGCGTGTCACTTACATAGGTGATACCGCCTCCCCGCTTTTGTATTCCGATCTGACCGGCGCTGCTCACATCCACCTCAAAAACCCATCTGGAACTCGAGGAACTGCTTCCGTGCAAAATAAAGGCCGCCTATTCGTTACACCGGCAGGCAGCAAATCATCCCATCGATTTGAACAGTCATTTGAAAAACGGCGCTCCAAAACATTTCAAGAGGGGCCCCCAACACTAAAAACGCCCCGCTGAAATCAGCGGGGCGTTGCAAACTAAAGAGAAGCTGGAATTATTTGGCAGCGGCGGCCTTGGGGGCATCGGTCGCCGGAGCGGCGTCCGCCTTTTTCTTGGCGTGGGCCGGGAACGCCTTGGCCCAGGCGTCTTTTTCCTCCTGGGTCATGGAACCCTTTTCGGTCTTGTCGAGCTTGCCATCCTTGTTGGCGTCATATTTTGCCAGCATGTCTGACTGCAGCTGCTTCTGTTCGGGCGTCATTTTTTTGCTAGCTTTTTTGGGGGCGTCCTGAGCCTGGACCACCAGGGCGGTGGCACAGCAGAGGGCGACGGCGGCAATGTGAGTT
>Ga0209499_1003194_pt1 | contig 10116 bp, 7 predicted proteins | sample C_130208_EF_Meta_FD_187306 | JGI IMG/M metagenome (GOLD analysis project Ga0209499, IMG submission 187306) | Freshwater microbial communities from Lake Croche, Canada to study carbon cycling - C_130208_EF_MetaG (SPAdes) (version 2) | ecosystem: Environmental > Aquatic > Freshwater > Lake | place... | reverse complement strand
CGCGGATCATGAATCAAACGACGTCCTTCAATCGCACTTCGTAAAATCCAGATTGGAAGTTGATGCGAGACGCAGATGGCGTCTTTACCATTTGCTGCTTTATTGGCCGCGAATATCGCTGCCAGCATTCGGGCAATCTGCTCATCGTAAGGTTCGCCCCAAGATGGTTTCCAGGGGTTGTACAAATGGCGCCATGCTGAAGGATGTTTAAGAACGCCATCGCCAATTCCAAATGGCTTACCTTCAAAAATATTGGCTGCTTCGATTAAACGTTCATCAGTTGTGATAGAAATATTGTGTGCTGCTGCTATAGGGGCTGCTGTTTCTTGGGCTCTTTGCAGCGGTGAAACATGAAGTGCACCCAAATCAATTGCTTTTGCCCATTCACCTAGAGTGCTAGCCATTGCTTGGCCGCGCTCTGATAATCGCCAACCAGGTTGCCGGCCGTAGAGAATTTTCTGCGGATTCTCTACCTCGCCGTGGCGAATAACGTGGACAGTTGAAGTCATGCGCTAAGCATAAAGCGTCGGATTTGGAGTTCTCTCGCTAAGGTAGTGACATGGCACTCACCCAAAAGCGAGCGGCCTTTTTCGATGTAGACAACACCCTGATCCATGGATCATCGCTCTACTTTCTCGGAAGAGGCATGTATCAGCGCGGTTTTTTTACCAAAGCTGACATTTCGCGCTTCGTCTTAGCCAACCTGAGATTTCGCTTAACCGGTAAAGAAAATAAAGAAGAGATTCTTAAATTTCAAAACGCAGCAACTGATTTTATTGGCGGCCATGATGTTGCTGAGATTGAAGCAATCGGTCAAGAAATCTATGATGAATTCGTTTCGCCAGCACTCTGGCAAGGCACGATCGATATCGCAGGTTCGCATTTAGCAAATGGTGAAGAAGTTTGGCTAGTTACTGCAGCTCCGGAAGATTTGGCAATACTGATTGCAAATCGGTTAGGTTTTACAGGCGCACTTGGCAGCAAAGCCACCATTAAAGATGGAAAATACACTGGAACTTTAGAAGGTAATTTGCTGCATGGTGCCGAAAAAGCTGTTGCCATTAAAAAACTAGCAACGGATCGGAATTTTGATCTTTCGCAGTGTTACTCATATTCAGATAGTCATAATGATTTACCGTTGCTTAGGGCCGTAGGAAAACCAAATGCAATTAACCCTGATGCAATATTGCAACTGCGAGCCATGAGTGAGGGTTGGCCAATTCATGAATTTCGCCGGGGTCGCAAATTTAGCCAAATTTTCGGGCCGCTAGTGAGCCGATTGGCAGCCGGCTTATCTTGGTTACGCCCTCGTAAATCTCGCTAGCCGAGTACCTTAAATAGGCGGATCAACCTTCCTTCCACTAATGTAGGACGGTTATGGAAATTCGCTCATTTACTGACTATCTGCGCTCGCTTGACGATGCCGGTTTATCTGAGCTCTTTGCTGCTCGACCCGACTTAGTTTCACCAGTTCCGCCGGATTTAGCTTCCCTTGCAGTGCGGGCATCGTCGTCGCACAGCATCGCGCGCGCAATTGATTCCCTAACCGAGTTTGAATTTCAAATTCTCGAGGCCTGTGTTGCATTAGATGAAGAATTTACGCTTAAAAACGTTATTTCAATTACTCACAAGGACGCTGCGCTCGCAGTTGTTCGACTTATAACTTTTGGACTTCTCTATCCAACCGAAAAAGGTTTACGACTACCTACTTCAGTGAGCCAACTCTTAATCAACGAGCCAGCCAGTCTCGGACCCGCTTCTCTAGCCAAATTAAAATTAACTGAATTAAGCGAAGCTCCAGAAGCGGCGAACCGGGTGCTAACTCAATTAATTTGGGGACCACCACGCGGAAGTGTTGGTGACATAAAGAATCCAGGTCCTGGAATTGCTTGGTTGCTAGATCACAAGTTTCTAGTTCCACTTGATCAGCGCACCGTAATCATGCCGCGTGAAGTAGGAATTTTCTTACGTGGCGGAAAAGTGCATAAGAGTTACGAAAGTACTGCACCTGCCGTAACCGGAACTAAGCGAGTTGAAAAATCAGTAAACATGGCTGCAGCCGCAAACGTTGCAACGGTTCTTGGTTGGGTCGAAGAGCTGCTTCACTTCTGGGCCCAAGAGCCAGCAGATGCGCTTCGCTCTGGTGGCCTTGGCGTCCGCGACCTTAAATTAATATCGGCACATATTGGAATCGATGAAAATTGTGCAGCATTTATTGCCGAGCTCTCCTACCTGGCCGGTTTACTAACTATCGATGGTGATGATCGAATTTTGCCAAGTAACAACTTTGATATTTGGTTAACTCAAAGTGCCGAGACACGTTGGAGCACTCTTGCCGCAAACTGGTTAACCACATCGCGCGTTAGTGGCTTAGTTGGTCGCAGCGAAGCTAAGAGCGTTGCTGCACTCGGCCCCGAGCTCGATCGGGTAAACGCGGCGAGTACCCGTAAATTAGTAATTAATTTGCTAAATGAACAACCAAACTTGGCGCCAGAGCTAGCTAGTTTTACGCGCACGATTAAATGGATCTCACCAAGTAAGCGTAATCCGGGCATTCAAGAAGAACTTATTGCCTGGACACTGCGTGAAGCCGAATGGTTGGGCTTCACCGGTCAAGGCGCATCCGCTAAATATGGTCGAGCATTTATGTCTGGCGCCGACGAAATTGGCATTGATACTGACCTGCCAAAACCAGTTGACCATATTTTGATTCAAAGCGATAACACGGCAATTGCACCAGGGCCACTAGAGCATGACATTGCTCGCGATTTATCTGCAGTTGCTGACATTGAAAGTCGAGGCGGCGCAACCGTTTACCGCTTTAGTGAAGCATCAATTCGTCGTGGGCTTGATCATGGCAAGAGCGGTGAAGAAATTCGCACCTTCTTAGTTAAGACTTCGAAAACTCCAATGCCTCAACCACTAGAATATTTAATTGCCGATGTTGCCAAGAAACATGGCAAGTTGCGAGTTGGCAATACTTCTAGCTTCATCCGTTGCGAAGATACTTCACTTATCGCACAAATCATGAGCGATAAAAGACTTGATGTTCTTTCGCTAAGAAAAATTGCTTCCGAAGTTTTAATCTGTGATTTAGATGCCGCTGATGCCATGAATGTTTTACGTAACGCTGGGTACTTGCCAGCTGCTGAAGCAAGTAACGGTGCCTTAATCACTGGCCATCGTTCTCATCGCGCAAAAGCAAAACCAAAGCCACCTCGAGTGATTGGTGAAATTGATCCACCATCAGAAGCAACTCTTACTGCTGCGGTCCGCTCAATTAGAGCTGGTGAAAAATCTAGTCACAAGCAGAGCAAAATTCGTGACTTGGCAGCAAGTACTCTTGGTTCATTACCGCGAACAACCGCAAATGAAACTATGGATCTTTTGGCGATTTATGTCGAGAAACAACAAGCGCTTTCGATTGGTTATGCCGATAACAATGGTTCTGTTTCGCATCGCATCGTTGACCCAATAAAGATCTCGGCTGGTGCTTTAGTGGCTCGAGATCATGCCACTGGCGAGATGCAAAGCTTTCGAATCCCGCGTATTACGGGGGTCGCACCGCTATGACCGACGCCCAAAGTGCCGAATACGGCAGACTTAACCCCATGTCCGACCTCATGCTTAGCGCTCTTGAGACCTTAGTTCGGTGTGAATCCCCCACCGAAGACCTCGCTGCCTGTCGCGAAGTTGTCGAAGTTGCCAGTGCAATTGCAGCTGACGTTTTAGGAACACCTGCACAGATTCGCGAAATTGAAGGACGTCCAGTTTTCTGGTGGGGCGATGTGAAACCCGAAATTGTTTTGCTCGCACATTTAGATACCGTTTGGCCAAAAGGTTCATACCAACCACTATTTGAAATTAATGGCGACGTTATTCGTGGGCCCGGAACTTTTGATATGAAAGTTGGCTTCTTGCAAGCTCTCTTCGCACTTAAGGGTATCGAAGGATCAGTTGCGCTCGTAGCAACTACTGATGAAGAAACTGGTAGCCACACATCACGCAATTTAATTAAGGAACTTTCACAGAACGCGAAAGCAGTTTTAGTGCTTGAGGCATCACTTGATGGCAAAGTGAAAACTGGCCGCAAAGGAACTTCGATGTACCAAGTTAAAGTTCATGGTCGTGCTGCTCATGCAGGTCTTGAGCCTGAAAAAGGAATTAACTCAACCGTTGAAATTTCGCATTTAGTTTTACAACTGGCAGCCCTGGAAAATTCGGAGCATGGCACCACCGTTGTTCCAACCATGTTAAGCGCTGGCACAACAACTAATTCAGTTCCCGATTTAGCAGTTCTAGATATTGATGTGCGTTCCTATTCAACTAGTGAACTGCTTCGTGTTGATGCAGCTATCAAAGCTTTGCAGCCAATTAACCCAGCTGCTCGGATTGAAGTAATCGGTGGCTTAAATCGTCCACCACTAGAACCTGCTGCTACTAAAGCGCTTTACGAGCGGGCTGAAAAAGTTGCCGCAATAATCGGAATTCCAGCACTCGGTCATGCCTCAGTTGGTGGTGCTAGTGACGGCAACTTTGCAGCTGCTGCTGGTGCCCAAGTGCTAGATGGCTTAGGCGCAATTGGCGGCGGCGCACATGCCCTAACTGAATGGGCAAGTGTTAGCGCAATGCACCAACGAACTGACTTCCTGCACGCCTTTATTAAGGACTTATTAAATGACTGATGGCCCACTGATTGTCCAGAGCGATAAAACGCTGCTCTTAGATATTGACCATCCCGGTTCGGTTGAATGTCGACGCGCTATCGCACCTTTTGCCGAACTAGAGCGATCACCTGAACATATTCATACTTACCGGCTTACTAATTTAGGGTTATGGAATGCCCGTGCTGCTGGCCACGATGCAGAACAAGTAATCGATACTTTAATTAAATATTCTCGCTACGCGGTGCCTCATGCGCTGCTCGTTGATATCGCCGAAACTATGTCGCGTTATGGTCGGTTGCGACTTGAAGCTGATCCAGTTCATGGCCTAATTTTAATTACCAAAGACAGCGCTGTTCTTGAAGAAGTTATTCGGGCAAAAAAGATTGCGCCACTTCTAGGCGTTCGCATTGATAAAGAAACCGTGGCAGTACACCCGAGCCAACGTGGTGCTATCAAACAATCGCTACTACGTCTGGGCTGGCCAGCTGAAGATTTCGCTGGTTATGTTGATGGGCAAGCACATGAAATTGAGTTAGTGCAAAAAGACTGGAAAATTCGCCCTTACCAAGAACTAGCTGCTGAAGGTTTCTGGCATGGTGGTTCTGGTGTCGTTGTACTTCCATGTGGCGCTGGAAAAACTATTGTTGGTGCTGCTGCAATGGCACATGCCAAAGCTACAACTTTGATTTTAGTAACGAATACAGTTGCAGCTCGTCAGTGGCGAGATGAATTACTTAAGCGCACTACGTTAAATGAAGATGAAATTGGCGAGTATTCAGGTGCTAAAAAAGAGATCAGACCAGTAACGATCGCTACCTACCAAGTTATGACAAAGAAGAAGAATGGCGTTTACGCGCATTTAGATCTCTTCGATACCCATGACTGGGGTTTGATTATTTACGACGAAGTGCACCTTCTGCCAGCACCAATTTTCCGTTTTACTGCCGATATTCAATCGCGTCGTCGCTTAGGTTTAACTGCGACCTTAGTTCGTGAAGATGGCATGGAAGGCGAAGTTTTTAGCTTAATTGGGCCAAAGCGCTTTGATGTGCCCTGGAAAGAGATTGAATCACAGGGCTATATCGCACCGGCAGAATGTGTTGAAGTACGCGTAAATCTAACTGAAGCCGAGCGCATGCTGTACGCGACTGCTGAACCTGAAGAGCGTTATCGCTACTGCTCTACAACTGCGACAAAACGTAAGGTTGTTGAAGCGCTAGTTGAACGTCATGCCAACGATCAAGTTCTAGTTATTGGTCAATATATTTCACAACTCGATGAACTTTCAGAAGTGCTCGGTGTCCCACTAATTAAAGGTGATACTCCCGTAAAAGAGCGCGAACGCTTATTTGGGTTGTTTCGTACCGGTGAAATCAATTGTTTAGTAGTTTCTAAGGTAGCTAACTTCTCGATCGATTTACCAGATGCCACGATTGCGATTCAAGTGTCAGGTGCTTTTGGTTCTCGACAAGAAGAAGCTCAGCGCTTAGGCCGCATCTTGCGCCCTAAATCAGATGGCCGCGGGGCAATATTTTATTCAGTGGTTTCACGCGACACTGTCGATCAAGACTTTGCCCAAAATCGCCAACGTTTCTTAGCTGAACAGGGCTACTCGTATCGAATTATTGATGCTGACGATGTTTTTCAAGGGAAGATCTAAAACGCTCTAGATCAACTCTGAACATATCGTGATGTACTCCATCGATATGGATCACTGGTACTTCTTCGCCATACTTTTTAGTTAATTCATTATCGCCATCAATAAAAATCTTTTCGATCTCGAAATCTAATTCGGTTTTAACTGATTCCAAACTTTCCATAGCTACGTCACAAAGATGACAGTTATTTCTAGAGTAAACAGTTACAACGGTCACTTCTTCTTGCCCCGATTTTTAGTAATCGCGCGGTCAAGGAGTTCTTGCGCAATTAAAGTTGCATCATTCTTGGCGCGATAGGCATTCTTTTCGAGATCTTTCAGAACTGCTTCGGCAGTGGTTTTAGTAACTGTGGCAACCATGGAGCCATACTTTTTCGCAAATAGAGAATGGGCAACTTCGCCGATTGCTCGCGCTAAATCTTCGCGCGCCTCATCTAAAGTTGGTTCTGGTCGAGAATTTCCAGCTGAATTCTGCATAGAAATCGCAGGTTCTTGCCGCAGCCGATTAAGCACCTCGGAGAATTCCGAATGCTCGTTTTCACGGGAAACTTTAGGCTGGACGGTCATAAGGCAATCATCCCACCCTGATAGCGTTGCGCAATATGTGGGGCAGATTCAGTACAAATAGAGCGAAATTAAGCATCGCTCTTCTTTCGGCTGCGTTGATCTCAACTTCGCTAATCACTCCAACTGCCCAAGCTCAAGTACGAGTTAGGCCATCAACAGTTTGGGGCCATACTTTTGCTGGAAATTCAGCACCTGTGGCTAACACAACAGCTTCAAAGAGCTTGCCATCTGCAAATCTAGAGAAGCTTTCGAAATTTGCCGTTACCTATAATTCATTTCCGATTTGGGCACGTGCTGAAGTGCAAGCAGCCCTTGATACCTGGGCGGCAAATTTCAAATCTTCGGTTGACATCTCTGTGACTGCTACATGGGGCCGAAGTGCAAATAGCGATGTGCTTGGTAGCGCCAGGCCCGGAAGTTACTTCTCTGGTTTTAATGGCGCACCTGATTCAACTCTTTGGTACCCATCAGCACTTGCCAATGCACTGGCCGGAAAAGATTTAGATCGAGATAACGCAGAAATAATTATTCAAGTTAACTCATCAGCAAATTGGAACCAACGCGGCGACGATAAGCCTCGCACTAGTGAATATGACCTAGAATCAGTTATCTTGCATGAAGTCGCACACGGCTTAGGTTTCTTAGCTACTGATGTATATGATAAATTTTTTGGATACGGCAGCATTGATCAACCAACTCCATTTGATGCTTACATTCAAACTCCCGATGGCCGGCGTTTAGCAGATATACCTACTCCTTCTTTAGAGTTAGGGAAAACGCTGACTTCACCACTTTATTGGATTGGTGAAAATGCTAAGCGCATTAATGGTGGCGAGAAAATAAAGATGTATACGCCCGCGACTTATGAGGCTGGATCATCGGTCAGCCATTTAGATGAAGCTACCTATTCAAAGAGTGGTATCAACTCGGTAATGACTCCTAACCTGGATGCTGGCGAAGTTTTCCACCAACCTGGACCACTTTTGTTAGCCATGATGGAAGATATGCGCTTAAAACCACCGGTTGGTCTGGCAGTGAGCGTTCCTGATGCGCCTAGAAATGTTGAGGCGCTAATTGCAAATCAGAGTGTCATTATTACCTTTAATCCGCCAGTAAATGCGCGAGCAGCACAAGTAACTGCTTACACAGTAAAGAATTTAAAAACTTCAATATCGGTTACGGGCACGAGCAGCCCGATAGTTATAACTGGCCTCAAAAATGGTACCCCTTATTCATTTGCCGTTACTGCCCAAAACGCCTTAGGTACTTCGGCCGAAGCAGTTACTAAATCAGTAATTCCGCAAGCTGGCTGGAAAACTGCGCTGATTGACTTAACCCCTGATGGCCGCGACATAGCGAGTACAACATTTAACGGTAAGCCAATAATTGTTTTCACAGATGCAGAAAAAGGCGTTCTGAAAATTGCTACTTGGAATGGCTTAGTATGGAAAAAGACGACAGTTGATGGCGCAGGTGGTAGTGCAGGCCGAACTAAAAATAAGATAGCTGGCCACATATCGCTTTGCACTTCAGGAGTTGGTATAAATCAGAAACTGCATATCTTCTATCCCGATGCAGTTGACTTGGATTTGCGATATGCCCAATATGATGGCAAGGCATTTACTTTTGAAATTGTTGACGGAAATGGTCCTTCAGTTCAAAGTTATGAAATACCAGATCGGGTACGTACCGCAAGTGATGTAAGTGTTAGCAATGCCTGCGCAATTACGCCTTCGGGAGTTTCTGTTTTCTACCGCGACGAAAGCCAAGGAATTTTGCTCGGCGCAACCAAAAGAACAAATACCACAAAATGGATTTATGAATTAATTGATGGTGATCGAAAAACTGATAACCGTAGTACTGGCGACGTGGCATTTCACTTAGCTGCATACGTAGTGAATTCAATTACTCATATTATTTACGATTCAGTATTAGTCATCAATCAAAAGCGCGACATCACATCGGGCGAGGTTCGATATGCGACCCGCATTGGCGTTTCCCCTAATAGTTGGAGCTACACGACGTTGGACCAAGCCGAAAACGGGGTACCGGTTGCCGGTTTTGATGTGGCCATGGGTCCTGAAAAAGCTGGAATTCGAATGGCCTGGATCGCTGCTAGCTCGAATTCGGCACCGATTCCAAATCAGATTAGAAGCACCTTCGTTGGAAAAACTAAAGATATTGCTACTGCGACAATAGAAGGCTTTGGTACTCCTGGCGCTTACCTAACTTTAGATAATGGCGAGCTTATTTTTAATTGTGAACTCCGCTTATGCTCGATGAATCTAGCCTTACCAAATAATCCAATTCGCCTAGTGTCTTCAACTCAAACGACCGACCCGGGCCATGGCGTCTTTGTAACCATTGATAAGAAGATATTCTTACTGGTGACGATTGATCGTCGAATAGCTTTTATCGCTGCTTAACTATTTAGTCACTAAGTTGTAGATTGAATTACCTGTATAAATAAAAAGGCCAAATACTTTGTTAAATTCCATTGCTATTGGTTGACCCAAGAATGAGTTAGTAGCGACATTCTTCCCGTTCTTATCAAATGTAATCAGAACGCCTGCCCCGCTGTTTTCGTAAGCGGCATAATAAGTTGTATTGGAACCATTGGTTACTACCGCACTCGAAGTTGATTTATATCTAACTGACCAAGCTGGCTTAAAAGTTGTTTCGAACTTAGTGATCGTGGCTTGTGTTGTTGTTTTGTTTTTCAAATAACCGCCGAGTAAAAGAGATTCTGTCGCAAATGCCCAATTACGGGTTGCTCCTTTTTCGCCACTTCGGACAGATTGCACAATTTTAGGTGTGGCATCTACTTTTATAATTAGTCCATCACGCACGCCAATGGCCTTATTTCCTAGAAACAGTTCAGTGCTGCTGCCCAGCAAAATACTGCTGCCATCGCTATTGCGAATCACTTTATCTAAAGTCGTCGTCGTTTTACCGATATTCAAAGTCTTACCATATTTTCCGAGTAAGTCTGCCGATACAAATAATGAGCCAGCTGATTGCCATGCAACGATAGAGATACCACTTTTACTAACACTTAATGACGTTGGTAGTACAGGTGCAGTTAATGGCAACTGATACTTACCCGCACCACTACCCGCACTACTCACTTTCCAGAGGGTCAAGTTAGTTAAATCTGGGCGTATTGCACCGTCATCACCAATGACAACTCCATCTGGATTTGCTGCCGTGGGAGATGGATTTACC
>Ga0209499_1003192_pt1 | contig 10119 bp, 6 predicted proteins | sample C_130208_EF_Meta_FD_187306 | JGI IMG/M metagenome (GOLD analysis project Ga0209499, IMG submission 187306) | Freshwater microbial communities from Lake Croche, Canada to study carbon cycling - C_130208_EF_MetaG (SPAdes) (version 2) | ecosystem: Environmental > Aquatic > Freshwater > Lake | place... | reverse complement strand
TTTAATAAGTAAAATTTAAAAGCAGTAAATTTAACTATTATCTTGACTTTTCAACTATAGATAAAAAAAATGCTATTTTTCGCTAATTTGATTAAAAAAACTCTGAATTTCTAAAGGTCATTCTCCTCTTAATATCAAATTTACAAGAAGTTTTTATCGAAACTTAATGGCAATAAATTTTCAATAGAAGCTGATTTGTAGACTTCACCGCTTTCGCCCATAAAATAGATTTCGATAGGTGTGTTTTGTTTACATTCATATTCTGAAATAGATTGCCTACAAGCGCCACATGGTGGAATTGGTGATCTAGTTTTATTGGTGTCTGAAGCGGCGGTTATTGCCATTTTTATAATTTTAGCATCTGGATAAATGGCGCCAGTTTGAAAAATAGCCACTCTCTCTGCGCAAAGACCAGAAGGGTATGCCGCATTTTCCTGATTAGATCCCAAAACTATATGGCCATTATCTAAAAGAATAGCAGTTCCTACTCTAAATTTAGAATAGGGTGCATATGCTTTTTTTCGTATAGCGATGGCTTGTTGCATTAATGACTGAATTTCAATTGGTAGTTCAGCTATTGATTCGTAAACGGCAAACGAAGCATTAATGTTTATTTCTTTCATTCGAATTGTCTATTTTTTTATTGAAAATGGAATAACCATGTTTTCGAGTTACAGTTTTAATTGAATTTTTCGAAGTGGTTATTTCATTATTGAGGAAAAAAAATCCAAATTTCTAAAAGAGATTTGGATATTTATTTTATTTGTTTAGCTATTAATAATCATCGTATTTATCACCAAAGTTAAACGTTAGTGAGAATCGTAAGGTGTTTTCTAATGGGTTTTTTACTTTTGAAGCTGAGAATAAATATGAAAAATCTACTTTAACCACATTATATTTAAAACCTGCTCCTAAAGAGAAAAATTTTCTAGCTCCTTTTATAGGGCTTTCATGAAAATAACCTAAACGCAAAGCGAAAGAATCTTGGTATAAATATTCTGTTCCAACAGAATAGGTAAATTCTTTTAATTCTTCGCTAAAACCTCCTGGTGCATCTCCAAAAGATTTAAACATACCAGAAACCCAGTTTACTTTGTTGTAATCAATATTGTTTTGATTTCTCAAATTAATTTCATCAGCAGTGGTTATTAAGCCGTCTCCATTTAAATCAGCACTTTGAGGTGTGGGTACTAAAAGTTTTGCAAACTCAACACTTACAGAAATTTTATTATAATCATCAAAAATAAAATCATAACCTCCGCCAATTTTCATATTGGCTGGGATAAAGTTGGCGCTGTTATCATCTGAGGCACCAGCATCGTAATTTATTTTTGGTCCCATATTTTGAAAGTTGAAACCTAAACGTAATCTACCATTAAAGTCTGCAAAAGCAGTTTCTTCCCCTTGATAAAAACCAGCAATATCAACAGCAAAAGTGCTTGCTGGTTTAGTGTCACCAGAATCGTTTGAAGGTATTCTTAATGCTGAACGGATATATCTTCCAGCAACTGCCATGGCAAATCGTTCACTTAGTTTTAAGGAATAGGAGCCATCTAATGCTAATTCGTTTGGTTTTACAATTTGAGCTGGATCATCAGCATTTTGTCTTAATTCAATTTCACCCAACCCAAAATAACGCAAACTAAAGGCAAAAGAACTTCTTTCATTTATTCTATTGTAATAAGTAGCTTGTCCTAAAGAAATATCATTTACCAAATCTGTTAAGTAGGGTGTATAACTAGCAGTAAACCCTTGTTTGTCTTGTGCAAAAGCATATTTTGCAGGATTCCATTGTTGAGAAAAAGCATCAGAGGAAGTGGCAACACCTTGATCAGCCATACCAGCAGCACGAGCATCAGCTGCTACTAACAGGAATGGAACACCAGTAGTTATTACTCGACTATCTTGTTGGGCAAAAGTATTTTGGTTTGATGCTATTAAAATGAATAGTATGACAATTTTTTTCATTCTCAGTATTGATAAAAGTTAACAAATATAGTATTTTCCTAAAGGATAACAAGTTTTTCTATTTTTTCTGCTTTTTTATTCGTTAAAGTCGACTTTACAGTCAGTTTATAAACATAAACTCCCTTGCCAATTCGGTCTCCAAAATCATCTTTGCCATCCCAAGTAATGTCTCTAGAAAGAAAACCATCTGTTGTTACTATTTGGTTTTTGGTCCATACAATTTTGCCAGTAATGGTCATCACTTGCACTTGTACTTCTAAGGGTTCAAATGGTCTGTTATGTGAGAACCAAAACTCGGTGTAACTTACAAATGGATTTGGATAATTTAAGACATGATCAAGTGCGATATTCTCATCTCCTACAACAACAAATTGTATGTCTGCAGTAACTTTATTGTTGTACACATCCCATGCAATAAATGTTAACGTGTGTAAACCAACCGCTAAATTTCTTAACGGGAAGTAAACTCTTCCTTTGGTATAATCATTTAATTCTGTTTGGTAATAATCATTCATAATGTAGGGCTTTGTTTCATCACCATCAAGAATGCCTATAATATCATGGCCTATCCCACTAGCGGTATTTATTCCATGTTCGTCTTCTAGTTGGGCTAATAAAAAAGGCGCTGCATTCGTTATTCCGCCATTGACAAAAGTTTCGTCATTCATGTATAATTTTAGTTTTGGACCTATGTTGTCTGCTACAGCGTTGGTATTTATGCCGCCAATTTTAATATCGGTATTGTATCCTGTTTTATCTAAAAGCATTTGATTTTTTTTAGAATAAAAACTAATTCTTCCTTTTTCCACTGGTATTCGAATGTCTCTTGGCACTACAAAACCAAATTCAAATTTCCCATTAGTTACGGAAGCGTTCCCTCTGAAAATAGTTTCTCCTAAAATATTAAATGACATATTTGTAGCTGTTTGTCCTGCTTCGTTTATTGCATCTGCTCCATCATTTCTTAGTGTGGTTAATGTGATTTTTTTATCAAAAATATTTACTGTTAAATCACCGTTGTATAGTGTAGATAAATTATTGTTTTCATCTAGAACTTCACCAGAAAGTTTAACATAAGCCAAAGATTTAAAATCATCTATTGGGCCTGTTACAGGCATTTCATTAACTTTTGTAAGTACAATTTTAGGTCTTGGTATTGCTAGCATTATAGCAGGATCACCAAGATAAAAAACTACATTTGTTGCTGTGTTTGGGCTAGTGTTTTTTGCAAGTCTCAGCGCATCTGCCATTGAGTAATATTGATCACTTCCAAAGGGGAAAAGAAATTGTGCTAGTGTATCATTAAAATTTTGTGCAGCACCTTGATTTATAGATCGAATGGTGGTTATCATTGAGATTGCACCACCTTTAGGGTTCCAGTAAGTGAATTCGCCTGCAGTGGGTCTGTAAGGATTGTCAAATCTTGAAAAGTCACAGGTTATAGTGATAAACAATGGGTATTTATACCTGTTATTTAAATTTTGCCCATCTGAATTTTCCCATATTCTTTCCTCTGCTAGTTCTTCTGGACCACCATGTCCTAAATAATTAAAAACCAAAGCTCCCTTTTCAAATGCTGTAAAAATTTCTTCTCTTGCTTTAGGGTAACGTTTTCCACCAGCAGAGGTTTCTTGTTGATAAGAGTCTAAAAGTATTTTTTTTACGTTGATAAATGGTTTTTCGGTAGCTATTTTATTGGCTAATCTGTTTTGATAATATTGTAAAAATTTATCAGCTGGTTTTTCCGTTGAAGGGTCATCTGCAATACAAACGTAGTTGTTTCTCCAGCTTCCATAAGATTTAATATCATGGTATTCTATAACTTTGTTGACCATTTCCTCGGCTTGCTGTGTAGTACTAACAATCATTCTGCCAACGGCAATATCTATTCCTCCCAAGTCAAAGTTCGTGTATAGACTACTATTGGAAGTAAATGTTCCAAAATCCATTCTGCCTTCATCATTATCCATCATGCCGTAAAAATCATCAGAAGCAAAAGACCCCTCATCTTCTGTAAAACTATTTAAAGCTTGGTATATTGGAACAATATTAGTGTTGTTGGAAACTCTATCTTTAAAATCATAAGAGGCATCTCCAAAAGCATTCAAATATTTAACACGTTTGTTTGTTGAAGAAGCATTGAAATAAACATATTTAACAAAGTTTCTAATAGCGCCAATATCTTGTTTTCCTGAAGAAAATTCTTGATATATGTCTTCTAAATTTACAACTCTCACACTCATATTAGAATTATTTCTATGAAAGTTGGCTAGTTTTTCAGCCTGCACATTTAAAAATTTAGGTGTTATAATTAAATAATCAATATCTTGAAATTGTCCTTGTGAATTAGTAAAGATGTTGCCTTTTAAGTTTTGGTTAACCAATTTTGTTTTTGATTCTTTTAATGGGTTTAAATAATCGCCATTACTAATAGCAATATATTTTCGGATTTCACCAAGGGTAGATTTGAATGAAAAAACACTTTGATTGTTATTTTCTACTTTTGTAATATTATAAATATCTGTGATGTCCCATACTTGGGTAATATTTGAAGCATTAGAAATTTGGTATTCTCCAATTTCAAAATTTGAAATTGCTTGGTTATATTGAAATCTAAATTGCTTGTCAAATCCTTTTAAGTTACAAGTCGATTTGATGTTGATAAAATCTAAATATCCTTTTGCACTTGGAACACCCAGATTGTCAAAAGTTATTTTTACTGTTACATCTTCGGTGGAACAAGTACTAGTAGAAATTAGTATTTTCTCCCCAATTTTTGCAGTAGAAGTACCACTAGGCACACTAATATCTATATTTCCAGCTAATTGACTATTAGCTTCAATTTTAAATTTAGAATTTGTTCTTGCTACTGAAGCAACATGAACAGCTAACTGTATTGGAGATGATGCAACTAAATTAGGGATTTTGAATTTAAATTCTTGTTCGTTATTAAAACTGAAATCTTCTCCAAACCAAATTCTTCCTAATTTTTCTAGGTTTATTTTATCTTTTTCATAAAATTGGTAATTATCAAAAGTTGTTATAGTGGTCGTAGGGTTTTCTGTTGGCTGCAACATATCAGTAATCCTTTTACCAGCATCGCCGGTGGTTGTTACATAATAATAAGATTTGTCATCATATATATTTAGGTTTGATTTATAATCATCATTCCAATTGTCAAGTCCTTCAGCATAAAAAAGAATATAATCTGAACTATCAAAAACACCATCATTTTCTCCTATAAATTGAATAGCATTTTCTTCTAAGTCTGAAGGATAGGCTGTTGAATTTAAAAGTGGTAACATTCTCCCACCGTTCCCGTAGATTTTAATCTTTCTAGGGTCAACATTAGTGTCCAATCCTAAACTTTGAAGAAACCCTTTGGTTATTTTATATACGCCAGAAGTTTCAACGTAAAAACGATACCACTTTCCAGTGCTTAAAACTGAATTTTCAATACTGTTTACATTATTTGAAGTTTTTTGAACGCTATTAGGTAGGTTTTGTGATAAGGAATAACTAAATGAAATTAATTTTTTAAATGAATTCCCTTCTTTAATTATGGGAGATATTGTAATTTGTCCGTAATATATATCACGAGCAATGATATTTTTAAAGGAATATTTTAAGGAAGTTGGAATTTCTTTTACTGCTAAATCACCTAGTTGACTTTCTAGAATTGGTTCATAAACAACATTGGATAATTGAAAGCCACTTTCATTTGCTAAGCCATTAAGTTTTACTCTCGAGCAATATTTTAAAGTTCTGGCATAGCCATCAAACTGAAGATTTAAGATGTCAAACTGAGGAATATTATAGGAGGTTTTTCCATAAGCCAATTCTTTTTTTTCAGTCCAATTCAATGTAACGCTTGCTCGGTCTTGAGAAAAAACAAAGAGTATATTAAAAACAAAAAAGTAAATTGTAATAATCTTTTTCATGGTGAACAGTAAACGTAAATTTCATTGAATTAGTATAAAATTGCAAAAAATTTTTTTTTTTGAAGCAAAATACAATAAAACTATTATTTTTGCGTTGTATATCAAATGAGCCATCAAAAGGCAAATTTACTATTAATTTAAAAAAATGTTGCAGTTTAAGGCTTAATTCTTATATTGCGCAACTAATTTATTACTACTTAAAAGTATGAAAGTAAACAAAATTATTGCTGTAAAATTAGTACTATCATTAGTTATAATGGTTGGTTTTACTAATTGTAGTAAAAAGTCCAATTCAAAAGGTGCTTCTCAAGCCACTGGATGGAAGATTAATGATAAAAAAGGAGGATTTCAATATGCCTCAAATTTCAAAAAACAAGCCACTGGCCCTGGGTTAGTTATGGTTGAAGGAGGAACATTTACTATGGGTAAAGTAGCTGACGATGTAATGCATGATTGGAATAATACTCCAAATCAACAACATGTGATGTCATTCTACATGGACGAAACAGAAGTTACTAACATGATGTACATGGAGTACCTTAACTGGTTAAAAACAGTTTTTCCTCCAGATCAAGAGAATTATAAAAATATTTATGAAGGAGCGTCTCCAGATACTTTAGTTTGGAGAAATAGATTGGGTTATAATGAAACAATGACAGAAAACTATTTAAGACATCCTGCCTATGCAGAATATCCTGTGGTTGGTGTAAGTTGGATACAGGCGACTGAGTTTGCCAAATGGAGAACAGATCGTGTAAATGAGAATATCCTTGAGACACAAAAATATTTGAAGAAAGACGCTAAAGTTACAGATATGACTGCTGATAAAGTTTTTAGCACAAATGCCTATCTTGCTTCTCCTTCTACTGCAAAAGGTGGAGACGATAAACTTGTTTTAAAAAGAGGTCAAAAACCAGGTGCAGCTCCAAAAACAGCGGGGTCTACTAATACACAAGGAAATAGTCCAAAAAATGTTTACGCACAAAGAAGTTCTGGATTAATTCCACCAGAATACAGATTGCCAACAGAAGCAGAGTGGGAATATGCGGCAGCATCTGATGTAGGTCAGAGAGAGTATAATTCATACAAAGGGCAAAAGAAATATCCTTGGTCTGGAAGTTACACCCGATCAGGAAAAAGACAATTTAGAGGAGATCAATTGGCTAACTTCAAGCAAGGAAAAGGTGATTACGGCGGAATAGCTGGTTGGTCTGATGATGGTGCTGATATTACTAATAAAGTAAAATCATATCCACCAAATGATTTCGGATTATATGATATGGCAGGAAACGTAGCCGAATGGGTTGCGGATGTTTACAGACCGATTGTAGATGATGAAGCAAATGATTTCAATTACTACAGAGGTAATGTTTACATGAAAGATAAAATTGGTGAAGATGGTAAAGTAGAATTAGTAACTAGTGAAACACAAAAATTTGACACTTTATCTAATGGGAAAATTGTAGCAAGAAACTTGCCTGGAGAAATAGCCCAAGTTCCTGTAGATGATAAAGAAACTTATTTAAGACAAAACTTTGATAAATCTGACAATAGAAATTATCGTGATGGTGACAAACAATCAACTAGATACTTCAAATTTGGTGCTTCCGAAGAAGGTGATGAAAAAGGAAAATTAAGAGATGACCAGAGAATGTATGACTCTCCTAAACATAATGTTTCTACAGATAGTTTAGGAAACATGGTTAAGAAATATGACAAATCAAACAAAAGAACTACTTTAGTCAATAATGATGTAAGAGTATATAAAGGTGGTTCTTGGAGAGACAGAGCCTATTGGTTAGACCCAGCACAAAGAAGGTATTTTCCACAAGATATAGCTACTGATTTTATTGGATTTAGATGTGCAATGTCTAGAGTTGGACCAAAAGCAGATAAGAAAAAAAGAGCTAGAAATTAATTTTAGTTTTTAAATAATACCAAAAAAGCCCTAATTTTAAGGGCTTTTTTATTTTAAACCCACTGAAGATGACAATTCAAAACATACATCATTTATTTTTAAAGTGCAATAACGTTTCCATAGATACTAGAAACATTCAGCCCAATTCTTTTTTTGTTGCCATAAAAGGGGAACGTTTTGATGCGAACACATTTGCCAAAGAAGCATTAGAAAAAGGGGCAGGTTATGTAGTAATTGATAATCCAAAATATTATATAGATGATAGAACCATCTTAGTAGAAGACAGTTTGAAAGCACTTCAAGAGTTGGCAAAGTATCACCGACAATTTTTGAAACTTCCAATTATTGCTTTGACAGGAAGTAATGGTAAAACAACTACTAAAGAACTAATTAATGTGGTGTTGTCAAAAAAGTATAGAACAACGGCCACCATTGGCAATTTAAATAACCATATTGGTGTTCCTTTAACTTTATTGTCGTTCACAAAAGAAACAGAATTAGGAATTGTTGAAATGGGGGCTAATCATCAAAAAGAAATTGAATTTTTGTGTGAAATAGCGCAGCCAGATTATGGATATATAACTAATTTTGGTAAAGCCCATCTTGAAGGTTTTGGCGGAGTAGAGGGGGTGATAAAAGGTAAAAGTGAAATGTACACTTTTCTAAAAGAAAACCATAAATCAGTTTTTGTAAATCTGGACGATGAAATCCAAAACGCTAAAACTATTAATTTTAAAAGAATTACATTTAGTCAAAACGAGACCACTGCAAATGTTTACATAGATAGTATTACTGCAAATCCATTTGTAAAAATAGTTACCATGGATGTTGAAATTAATTCTCGTTTAATTGGGCTTTATAATGCTAATAATATTAATGCAGCAATAACTATTGGAAATTATTTTGAAATTCCCACTAATGATATTAAAACAGCTATTGAGAGTTATGTCCCCGAAAATAATCGGTCACAATTATTGATAAAAAGTACAAATGAAATTATTCTAGATGCTTATAATGCTAATCCAAGTAGTATGAAAGTAGCCTTAGAAAACTTTATCCAGCTAGATAAAGACAATAAAATGGAAAAGGTAAATGTATATAATGATTATAAGCTTAAATTAAAAGCATATAGCAAAAAAAAATTTGATCCATTTTGCAGATGGGACAGAATTAATGTTCCATATAAAGAGGACAAGTTTATTCAAACAACATTAGGACAACTAAATTTTTTTAAATGGACTATAGAAAATCAAATACTAGAATATATTGAGCAAAATTATAAAATTATTGAAACTGATATGAATTTAAGAAATTGCTGTTCAAAAGTGAAAAATTCTTCCATTAATTCTACAACATCTACCTCGTCGTGTGAAAGTAGCGACTCATATTCATCGACCTCATCATATAATAATAAAACACGAAAAAAACGCGAAGAATTATCATCTAACGCATCAAGGTCAATAAATAAAGAATTTATAGTTACAACTGTAGAGTTTAAATAAATAATATAAAAATTCGTTACAATATAATAACTAAATTACAGTGTTATATATTAAATGGGTAATATTAGTAGTATAAATAAAGTAAATTATGCCTATGTGCAAAAATGCATTCATAATGCAGGTGAAATAATATTGCTAATTAATACACTCGATTATGTTAAACAAGATTGTTTAATTAAAAACACTATTGCTGCGTCTAACGAGGAAGAAATAATAAATAAATATTTAAAAAGCAATAAAGCAATTAAAATTTTAATATATGGAGAGAATTGTAGTGATAATAAAGTAATTAGCAAATATAATCAATTATATAAACTAGGATTTATAAATTTATATGTTTATTTAGGAGGAATTTTTGAATGGTTGCTATTACAAGATATTTATGGAGATGATGAATTTCCGACAACTTCTAAAATAATTGATCTATTAAAATATGGAGGGCACACAAAATTAATAAAGTAACTTTATTTAGCAATTAATTAAATATATAAAATTTTAAAATATAATATATTTAATATATATAAAAAATGGGATTTCTTAAAATTTTTAATGGCGGAAATTCAGGTGCTCCAGAACCCTTTGTACAAGCAGGACCAGGTTCCGAAATAGCTACAAGCGGTGGCAGAAGACGTCGCAGATCTTTAAGACGTAAAGGGGCACGTAAAGGGTCGCGTAAAAGATCGCGCAGACATTATGGTGGTACTTCACAACAAAAACAACAGCAACAACAACAGCAACAACAACAGCAACAACAACAACAACAGCAACAACAAGAAGAGCAAGAAGAGCA
>Ga0209499_1003190_pt1 | contig 10120 bp, 10 predicted proteins | sample C_130208_EF_Meta_FD_187306 | JGI IMG/M metagenome (GOLD analysis project Ga0209499, IMG submission 187306) | Freshwater microbial communities from Lake Croche, Canada to study carbon cycling - C_130208_EF_MetaG (SPAdes) (version 2) | ecosystem: Environmental > Aquatic > Freshwater > Lake... | reverse complement strand
AGCTTTTTCACGGGTACGCTCTGCTTCACTAACAGTTTTGTCTATTTCTAGTTTTTCAATTGCTGAACTAGCTTCTAACTCTTTGCGTCCAGCTTCTTCTGCTTTAGACGTAAGTTCTTTCAAAGGGTCTGTAATACCCAATGCCTTAGAAGTTTTTGGAGACAATGTTTCAGCCATGATTACTCCTTCTTTTTCTCTTCAACATTAGCCATTATCCTAGCCATGTTGCTAAAGTAACTGCTAGTCAAGTCATTTGCATATTGGTCTGCTTGCATACCCGCTTTTATAGCGCCAGTCATGATGTTGTCCCCAATACCAGACAACTTCAGACCGTAGTCATATTGACTTTGCAACAACTGCTGTCGGAAGGCTTCTACTTGTGCCATAGACTGCTGTGCGCCTACACCGCCACGTCGTTCTGCACCCTGCGCTGCCTGTGCTTGCACTGCCTGCAATTGCTGCTGACCAACAGGAGTGAGTTCTCCACGCTGAGACTTAGAAATTAATTCCTGTGCTTGTGCTTTGTAAGGTGCAGCCAAAGCAGACAACTCTTCTTTGCCAGCTTGTCCAGCTTGCTGTGCTTTGTTGGCTGCATAAGCACCATACAATCCTTGCAAGCCAGAGATGCCTAGCTTTTGAAGAGTCTCTTCTTTTAGTCCTGTTTTCTCTGCTACTCGTCCTAGCAAATCTTTATCACCTCTTGGCTGCAATTGAGGCGGCGTAAAAGGGACAGGAGTTCCTGCTGTTCCAGTTGGCGCTGAACCTGTTTGTCTAACACTAGGGTCATAAGCACCGGGGCCAATAGGAATGTTAGTCCCTGCTGGTTGGTCATAGTAGCTGCTAAAGTCAGAACGTACAGAACCATCTGAGGGCGTAGGAGTTGGTACGTTTGCCAGCCGTGCTGTCTCTGCCGCAGACTCGTTAGGGGCTTTACTGTAATCTGGTGCGTCAGACTGGTAAGCGTCACCTATACCTTCTTCATCAAAAGACGGTATGCCAGTGTCCTCATGCGGCTCACCAGAGCCTCCACGGGCTTTCAGCAAGTCAGCTTCCTCTTGGTTGATATACGCCAACATGTGACCGGGAGGAGCTTTCTTCTGTAGAAGCCTCGCTATCTTGCGTATATCGCCGCCAACACTGGTAATTTGTCTTACTGCTGATGCCATGATTAAACTCCTAGAGCGTCTTTAAGACGCAAGGTTTCTTCGTTCCAAACTTTCCGCTTCTTCTTACCCGTGGACGGGTCTTCAATTTCACCAGCCCCACGGGATGCTGTCAACCCTGTTGTAGTACCCAAAGCCTGACTTAAAACAGAGTCAGAAGGTTTAGTAGGTGCTTTTGGTTGCTTGCCACCAAGGATAAACAAGTCTGGCTTGTAAGGCTTGTCTTTTGGAGCAGGCTCTTTTTCCGGCGTAGCAGCGGGTTCTTCTGTTTTTCCAGTAATCGTAACAGGGTCTAACTCACCGTCTCTTTTGCCCGTGATTGTGACTGGCTCTAACTCGCCATCCTTTTTACCAGTAATGGTCACAGGTGCTAAAGATTGAGGCTCTTCTCTTTTTCCTGTAATAGTTACGGGTTCTAAAGCTAAAGGCTCTTCTCTTTTGCCGGTAATAGTGACAGGTGCTAAAGATGGCAATTCTTCTCTTTTGCCAGTAACAGTAACATCTTGTAGCTTGGCAGGCTCTTCAATAATGTCTGTCTTTGTGATGTCTGTTGGTAGTGCTTTTTCTCTAATTTCAACACGTTGTAATTCACCAACTGGTTTAGTTTCCGCAGCAATAGTGTTAATAATATCCGTATCGGTAATGTCAGTAGTCTTTTGACCCGCAACAGTCACAGGTTCTAGTGCCGCCGCTGGTGGAGCGGTAACGGGAGCGGTTTCTAGTGGTGGCTCAATAACGGAAGCAACAGCAGCAGGAGTAGTTTCCTTTGCAATCGTGTTGATAATGTCTGTGTCTGTGATGTCCGCAGGACGTTGTTTTTCAATGGTAACAGGCTCTAGTGCTGCTGCCGGTGGAGCAACAACAGGAGGGACTTCTGGTGCTGGTTCAATAACGGGAGCAACAGGGGAAGGTGTAGCCTCTTGAGAAATTGCGTTAATGATGTCTGTATCTGTGATGTCGGCAGTTTTTGTACCGGCAACAGTGACAGGCTCTAATGGAGGTGTAGGAGTTGGCTCTACTGAAGGCGTAGCAGGAGAAGCAATAAGGTCTAATATTGCCTTATCTTGTGGTGGCAGTATAGTTTCTGCAACAGGAGAGGGTGCAGGAGGTTGTTCTACAACTGGAGGTGAAGGCGTAGGTGTTGGGGTGGATGTAACCGCATTAGGACTAATGATGTTAGTGCCAGTAACATCAGAAGTGGTTTGACCAGTAACAGTAACAGGTGCTAATTCACCAGTAGCAGCACCAGCATCAGTTTCTGGAGTCATTGCAGCTACTTGTGAAGCTGGCAATGCTCCAGTATCAGTAGTGCCTCTAAATGTGTCTTCAATAGTGCCAGCAACTTTGCCTTTTGACTGACTTCCTAGTTCTCCTAGAAGGTTTGAAACTGCACCAGTACCACCACCCGTAATATATCCAGCAACAGTAGAACCTATAAGTCTTCCAGTTTGCCGTGTGTAATCATCGCCTGCTGATTGATACGCAGAAGATGCAGCAGAGCCTGCTAACGCTGCTGTCATGTTTCTTGCAACATCCTGTTCTGTGCCACCAGCAGCGGCTGTCTTTACGGCAGAGCCACCAGCAGAAACAAGAGCATCTACTACGCGTTTGTCTGTAATGTATTTGTTGATTTCTTTTGCAGCTTCTACAGAGCCTGTGTTAACAACAGTGTTTATGAAAGAATTTTTTAAGGCGTCTTCTGGACTTTGGCCTTGTGCAATATTTGCAGTGGTGTTTACAATAGTGTTTGCTAATAAGTCTGCAGCCACTTGTGACGTAACTATTCCTTCTGTAACAAAGAAATTAGAAAGAGCAGAGCTAACACCGGGAAGCAAGAAAGATAAAGCTAAACCTCCCATAATTCCAAATAAATTTGGCCCCGGTTTATAAACATAAGGCTCAAAAGTTACTTTTCCTTGTGAGTCATATTGGTAACCTGTTTTTGGGTCTTTATAACCTACTCCACCCATGTATAAAGTTGGCTCCATTCCAGCTTTAGTAGCCCACTCAGGAGCAGGAGTTTTTGCTACTAAATCTGCAAGAATATTTTGTTGTGCTTGTTCTGTCCTTGCCGCAGCTTTGGCAGGCATGTCTTCATTAGAGTACGCATTTGTATTTGTTAACTTAGGCATATCAGACTCCTAAAGCTGCTGCTATTTGTTCGTGGATAGTCAGGTGTACACCCAACCAATCATAGAAGTCTTCCTCTACGTTCCAGTCAGCATCTAACAATTGAAACGGATTATCAAGCGTTAGGATAGAAGCTAGAGACTCATGCTCTTGGTTATGCACAAACAACCAGTCATCAAGGTTTTCGGGGCTGGCATCTGTTATTGGATACTTAGGGTAAGTCACACCAGTGTCGGTAACAATCTGGTGGAAGAGACGATGCTGCACACCGTTCTCAAACAGCATCTCTGCTAGGCCATCTTTGTCGCCAAACTTGACGTAACTTAAAGCGTCCATGTTAATAGTCCGTCCCTACTTTCTCTTGAAAAATTCGTTACGGATAAGGATGTACGTCTTTAGCACGGTAAAGACAAGCGTAGCCCACACCATCAAGTCATACGATGTAAAGTGACTCGCAATAGTCCCTGCCCAAATAATGAGCAAGTCTAGGAAAGATGTGTTTGATTGGTCTTGTTCCATGTCAAACATCGTAGTAAGGCACTTTTACCACTGTGCCGTTAAGGTTAAGACTAAAGAATCCAGCAGGCACTAGCAGCAGGCTAGACGTTGCAAATGTTGCACTAGAAGATGTGGTGCTAGTGTGATTGACGGTTTGTGCATTCACGTTACCACCAGTGATAGTCACACTGGTAGAGTTCTGCAAAGCCATGTTGCCAAGGCCTGTGACGTTGGCATTGGGTACGTTGGCTAGTGAGATGGTGACGTTAGCAGACAAGTTGCCGCCACCTGTAAGCAGTCCTCCTGCCAGCACATTGACCGTATTCGGTACTGCGCTAGGGACGTTAGCAATAGGTACTGTAGTCAGTCCTATAGTGACATTGCTAGTAAGTGGGCCACCACCAGTAAGCAGACCAGAAGCTAAGACGTTGACAGTGTTAGGCACAGCACCCGGCACATTAGCCACGGGTACGCTGGTAAGACCTAGTGTTACGTTAGCATTTAGCCTACCGCCACCAGTGAGTAATCCACTAGATAGAACATAGGTAGTGTTGGCAGTAGCGCCTACACTGTTGGCATCTAGTACAACAATACCAGTCTGACCATTGACAGATTGCACTGCATCCGTGTTGTCTATCTTTTGCCAGATAGTGCCGTTAAATAAGGCAAGGTCACCTACTTGCCAGTCAGTGATGCCGTTAAGGTTAGTGCTACCAGCTACAGAAACATAGTAGTAGTCACCCTTGTTTCCAATACTAGAGGTAAGCGTAGGCGTGTTTGAACTGGCATCCCATGTCCCTTTATAGACAAGAGCGCCAATAGCATTCGCAAAACTGCTTACCGTCTTTAACATAGGTCAGGAGCCGTCGCCGGGGGTCACATACACCACAGCCGTGCTAGTGCTAGTCACACCCGTAAAGTAAGCGTTAGGGACAAAGGTAAGGATTTCATCTGTACCCGCAAGTAAAGGAATACTGTTACCCGTGCTAGTGACAGCAGCCGCACTATTGCCTGCTTGTGCAGAGGTAGTTCCTATACCCATAAACACAGTCACAGAGCCTGCGTTGAGAATACGGTACTGGTTACCGCCTAGCGTGTTAGATATGGCCTGTACAGGCGTAGGAACGCTAGTAGCAGCAGTGAAGGCTACTGTGTTCCCAGAAGGGCAGAAGGGTGCGCTAACGCTCATGCTTGACTCCAAGGAAGAGGTGGCGTAATGATAGGAGGGTTTATCAAGTCAGCAATGTTAAGACTGAGCCTTGACTCTATCTTTGTCTTCTCTACGCCACTTGCCCATATCCAACTTAGTACGTCATCAAGGGTAAGGCTGTCGTAGTCTATGAAGTCACCACCTTTGTAGGTGAAGCTGCAAGAGCCATAGTTGGTAGAAGAGTAAGACTGGTCATCTTGCTCTTGGGTAGCAGTGCATCTCCAGTGAGCCTCTGTCACTACTTTTGTCTGACCTTCTGATTGTGGCAAGCAACGTAACTGCTCTACTGTCCAGTTGTATGTAGTCATAATATTTCCTTTAGGTTAAGCGATGCCAGCGTCTGCTAGGCGTTTACGGAGTGATTGGATTTCCTTGACCAACATAGGCACAAGTTTGGAGTAGTCCACTGCCATCATGTCTTCTTCATTGACAGGTTGGTGTACAGCCTCTGGAGCCACATTGACAAGTTCTTGTGCAATAAAGCCAGCGCGTTGGTGAGTATTGTCTGTTTTCCAATCAAAGCTACGCACTTGAAGAGAGTCAATAACGCTACCAAACTCAGGCGCATCAACAATGTTTTCTTTAAGGCGTTGGTCTGAAGTTACGTTGTAAAGAACTGCGGTTGTGCCAGACTGCGTGATGGAGCCAATGCCTGTGCCATTTAAATTAAACCCAAGATAGTAATTGCCAGATGAACTTCCAGAAATATGATTGACGGAGATATTAGCGCCACCGGGACTAGCGCCACCTTGAGCAACAATGACGCTGTTTCCGGTGTATGTTGTTGAACTCGTAGTCCCCACCAGCAAGTTACCGCTGGCATCCAGCGTCATCGCCTGAGTAAAGGTAATTGCGTTTCCTGCTGTGCCGGAGGGAGCGTTAAACCATTGGTGCTGACCGGAAGTATTTATCTCGTATCGTGCAGAAGTATCAGTTACTAGATATTTCCATCCTGATGAGTAATACGCATTTGCAGACAAATAAGTAGTGTTTACAAATCCCGAAACACTAGCATTTTTTATTTGTAATGTTGTAAGAGTATTCCAAGCACTAGGAGTAACACCCAAGCCCAAGTTACCGCTGGAGTCAATACGGGCGCGTTCTGAGCTAGAGGTCGTAAAAACAATTGGGTAGCCACCAGCAGTATTTATATCAATTTGACCGTTGCCGATGATTTGTGTTGAGCTACTTGCGTTTAAGTTTACAAGACGCATCGCTGTGCCAATTGCGCCTACATAACCTGTACCGCCAGTTGCTGATGTTGAGGAAAAGACTCCAGCGGTGTTTAAAAGATTCGTCCCATCAAAACTCAGCGCACTACCAGTAGTCAGTACCTTGCTGCCGTTAAGGTAGGCTACCCCGTTGGCTGTGCCGTATGACAGCGTTAGGCTTGTAATCACTGTCCCGTTAGTGATGTTGTCAGTAGTGATGTTGGCAGTGGTTACGTTAGCAGTTGTAATCGTTGACGTAGTGACTGTCTCAGTACCAATAACGGCGGTAGTAATGTTTGCCGTAGTCACATTAGCAGTAGTGACAGCTACGTTTGTTATCGTGACATTGCCGCTGCTGATAGTGACGTTAGCCAGCGTCATGTTGTTAAGCGTAGTCACGGTGTTACCCAACTGGATAGCCGTGTTACCTAACGTGATTACAGTATTAAAGTTACTGTCAAGCTGCGACAACGGAATAGACGATGTTGCCGTACCGAATGTATATGGGACTGCCATTTAGAACCTCACTCTCAATTCATGTTCAAACTCAAACGTGTTGTACACAAAGCTGGCGCTGTTACTTGTGATGGTCAAGCCTAAATACTTGCCGTATTGCTGCGCGTCACTCTTGTACAGGGCGTAACCGTTGGACGTAAGCCAACCAATAGTTACGTTAGTGTTATTTTTCCAAGGTATAGCTGCACCGCTATTGTTATACCAAATAACACTGTTGTCTAGCGTGTAAATCGGGCTAGAACCTCTTTCACTATCTACTGTTACGTTGATAGATGCTGCGTTGGCAAGTGTGGCCTCTATGCCAAACTTCAGAGCCTGTTTTGTGCGAATAGGGTCACCCATAGGCATCAGGGCCGTGCGGATGGTGCTGGCTACATTGCTAGTGGAGTCACTGTACAAGCGGTAGAGGTCTGTACCAGTAGTGCCGTACAGGTTAATCAGCCCAGACAGGGGTACAGAAGTAATGTAAGTCAAGCTACCTTGGCTAGTAATAAACCACTTCTTCTCAAAGAACACCGCTTGTATAGCACGAGGGCTAGATAGCGGGTCATTGTAAGTAAAAGAGAAAGCTGCACACAGAATGTTGTTCAGCAGCACTTGACCAGCAGATACCGGCTTTGTGAAGTCTATGTATGGGAAGATACCGTCTAGCTGGTCTGAAATCTTACTGGTAGTAGAGCCAACCAAAGCATAGATACCGTAGTCGTTCATGAACAGAACGGAACGAAAGTAAGGGAAGATGGCGTATATACGTTTTGTACCTACGCTGGCGCTGACGTTGGTGTTGGTGAACAGGGTTGCGCCACTGGTTGTAACCCGCAAGTCTGAGAACACGTTGATGCTGTCATCACCAAAGATGTACAGGAAGTTGTTGGCAGACAGTGTGCCTTTAATGTTGCCGTGCAGCGTGGAGTCTGTTAGGGTTAAAGAGCCAGCAGACACAGATGTAAAGTCACTGTAGCTACCCGCAGCAGAGTAGTACACAGTACGTCCAGCCGCCACCCACACCCTACCAGAGAACGTAGAAACATCTACTATCTGGTCAAGGTTAATCACCCCTGTAGCAGTAGCACCAGAGCCGGGTACACCGCTGCTGTCAGCAATAACTACCGCTACATTAGACGTAGAAGTGTATCCAGCGCCGGGGTTGGACATCAAAATCTGGGTAATCAGACCTCCGCTGACAATAGCGTTGGCAGTTGCCCGTGTTGTCCAGCCAGTTGCGTCTCCAATAGTGATTGTTACGTTAGCAGAGTTGGTGTATCCCGTGCCAGATGTGTTCATAACTACTGACACTGTGCCTGTTTTAAACGTGACTAGCGAGGCAATAGCGGTAGCACTGGTAGTTGCGCCACCACCAGAGATGGTTACGGTAGGAGGTAGCGTGTAGCCTTGACCAGCGTTTGTCAGAGTGATTGTGGTGACTACATTGCTTCCTGCAACATTGCTGATGGTTGCAATAGCAGTAGCTTGTACATTGCCGGTAGTCTCCTGCGGGGCAGAGAGGGTAACGCTAGGGGTTGTAGTAAAGCCAGAGCCAGCGTTTCTAACGCCTATAAAGCCTACAGCGCCTATGCTGGAGACGTTAGCGCCATCCCAAGTAAACAATCCCTTGTCTGGGTCACCAATGATGACGCGCTGGTTCTTGTATTGGGTGGCAGATACGTTAGCAGAGGAGAATGTACCAGCAGCAGCAACATTGCCTATGTTGGCGGTGTTGCTGACATCTAGCTTGACGTACTGCGCCCTACCGTTGGCCTCAAAACCAAGGATGTAGTCGTTAACATCAATGTTGCCAGAGGTAAGAAAACTAACCGTGTTGGCAAAAGCAATGACGTTGCCACCAGTGTCTTTGACGGTAGATTGAGAGGGAACAATCTTGATATTGCCGTGACCAATCGGCATGGCGTTCTCAATCCACGCGAACTCATCCTCTTTTATCGCCGTTCTATTAGCCTTTGTGTTTAGGCTAGTGAAGTTCTTGACGACAGCATACGATTTTTTTTGCTCTGCTGCTGCCATGATTAGTACGGGCTAGAGTAAGGGTCAGGAATGCGGCGCGTAAATACAGAGTTCTGTACAGCGTTGACTTGTTTGCTGTACTCTTGTTTGTAGATTTCAGCCTCACCATAGCTTTGTTCTTTGTACTTGGCTTTGTAGGCTGCGTAGAAGGCCACAGGGCCAGTGTACGGGGCAACGATGGTATCAACCACGCTAGGAGCAGATGTTAGCAACGGCGTAGGCATGATTACCGTATCTAATTCAATGTAATAGCTTTGGTCTGGAATAGGAGAAATGTAAATCTGACCCTGACCATACGTTGAAAAGCAAATAGGCCTGCCAACATAGTTCTGCCAGTAACGCAGTTGGGCGTTAAAGTTTGTCCACGGCAAATAGCGCAGTGGAATGCGGCTATTACCCCAATACAAGTTGACATTCATGATGTCTAACGTGTACTGACCGTTAGGCATGGCGGCGTAAGTAATTATTTCCGCATTGCTAGAGTATTGCAGCGTTGCCGTACCGTTGGTGAACGGGGCAGTAGGAGGAAACGTAGCGCCAGATGCCGGGTAAGGCGGGGCAGAAGTGTCAGTTGTCCCGCTAGTAATCACCTGATAGATGAAGATGTTGGAGAACAAGAAATCACCGGCTGTTACAGCAGTGCTTGCAGCCCATGCAGTAGCCGCTACTCCCGTTGTAGATAACGGTGTCTGCGTAATTTGGAGGGTGCGTAAACACCCTGTGTCTCTGACTACTCGCTCACGCGCACTATTGATATAGTCCGTTAACTCAGCATCATCCCAGAAATTTCCGTTGGCATCGTGTAGTAGCCTGCGGACTTCCGATATGTAGGAAGTAAGTGTTGCCATGTTGCTTCCATTTTATGCTGCCCTTTGGGTAACTTTTCCCCCCACGGATTTCTCAATCCGCAGAGGTACTACGCTAACCGCCGAGGGTAACGAGCGGTGCTGTTCGGGAGCCTGTGCAGTTATTTCAAACTTGCTCAGTCTTTCAATCCCAGAATTTAAGTCTGAATGAGAACGTATCCAACCCAACCGGGCTAGATACGGTTCTTTATTCTCTGCACCGTAACCAAACACATGCTTTGCAACATGCACAGGAACTTCTACGGGTTTACCCTTAAGAAATTCATAGAAGATGCCACCGTACCCATCCGTGAGTGCGGTGTCAGTTCTGTTGGTTACGAATACAGTTTCTGTCATAGGTTCACAATGTCACCGTACACAGTAACTTCACAAACTGCATCATTAGAGGTAGTTACTTTCACCCACAAAGCGCCAGACGAGTACACGTTAGAAACGGCATTCGCAGTAGGAGCAATGTCTTGGAAAGTAGTTGTGCTTGTGATGTTTGCAAGTTTAGTGGTAGCA
>Ga0209499_1003183_pt1 | contig 10137 bp, 11 predicted proteins | sample C_130208_EF_Meta_FD_187306 | JGI IMG/M metagenome (GOLD analysis project Ga0209499, IMG submission 187306) | Freshwater microbial communities from Lake Croche, Canada to study carbon cycling - C_130208_EF_MetaG (SPAdes) (version 2) | ecosystem: Environmental > Aquatic > Freshwater > Lake... | reverse complement strand
CGCGTGCGTCTTGCCTGGCAAGCAGCAGGAGTTTCACTCTTTGTTATTGCAACTTTTGCAATCTTTGGACGTTTAATTCTTAATTACATGAATGTCTCCATCGAAGCGCTACAAGCTGCCGGTGGATTACTGCTTCTCTATGTCGCGCTTCAGCTCTTAACTGGAAATAAGAACGCTGGTACAGAAAGTTCGAGCAACAACATCGGAATGGTCCCACTCGGGACTCCGCTGTTGGCAGGTCCTGGGGCAATCGTTGCAACGATGATCTATGTTCAGAAGGCAGATACTCATGCCCAGATTCTTGGACTTGCCATCGCCATTCTGGCTGTGCACATCATCATTGGAACCGTACTGATGGCCTCTACAAAGATTGTCACAATTATTAAGGAATCTGGCGTTACTTTATTGGCGAGTATTGCAGGACTCTTACTTGCAGCGATTGCTGTACAGATGTTGGCAAATGCGATTAAGGCATTTGCTGCAAGTTAACTTGTAATTCGCTTGGTGCGAGTACGTTCGCGCTTAACGCGCGGTTCTGCAGATTTCTTAGGCGCTTCGCTCTTTGCCCTTACAGGCTTTTCACTCTTCTCCGGCTGAGATGCTCTCGGCGAGGTCATACGACCAGTTGATCCTGCAGGAATATTGAGCATTTCAAAGAGGTGCTCAGATGATGAATATGTTTCAACAGGTTCAGGTAGACCCAGAACGAGCGCAGTATCAATCATCTTCCAACGAGCAAGGTCATCCCAATCGACAAAGGTAACGGCGATTCCGTGTGCACCTGCACGTGCAGTACGTCCAATGCGGTGTACGTAAGTCTTCTCATCTTCAGGGCATTGATAGTTAATAACGTGGGTAATTCCATCAATATCGATACCGCGCGCTGCAACATCAGTTGCAATCAATACATCTGATTTTCCGGCTTTAAAGTCATTGAGCGCCTTTTCGCGAGCCGATTGACCGAGATCTCCATGAATTGTTGCTGCGCGGAAACCGCGTTCTGCAAGATCATCAGAAGTCTTCTGCGCTGTGCGCTTTGTGCGGCAGAAAACGATTGTTGGGCCACGACCATTAGCTTGAAGAATACGTGCCAACATTTCAATCTTATCCATCGCATGTGCTCGCACTACAAATTGTTCGATGCGAGATACAACTGCGCCTTCATCTTCATTATCTTGAGTACGGATATGCACTGGCTGATTCATGAATCGACGAGCAAGAGCGATGATGTCGCCAGGCATTGTCGCTGAGAAGAGCATTGTTTGTTGTCTAGCAGGAGTGCTGGTAAATATCTTTTCTACATCTGGTAAGAAGCCAAGATCGAGCATCTCATCTGCCTCATCGAGTACCACGCGAGAAACAAATTTGAGTGTGAGCTGTCCTTGGCGATAGAGATCGAGAAGGCGGCCGGGAGTTCCGACAACGATTTCAACACCATTGTGCAGAGCTTCAATTTGTGGCTCGAATGCTCGACCACCGTAGACAGCGAGTGTGCGAATTCCGCGGTTAAAGGAGAGCTCTTCAATATCTTTCGTGACTTGTACACAGAGTTCGCGCGTTGGAACAACTACAAGTACCTGGGGCTTACCTTGATTAGGTAATTGCGCCCAATCTGCATCATTGGGGGCGATGACTCTTTCAATGACAGGAATACCAAAGGCAAGAGTCTTACCAGTACCAGTTTTAGCCTGGCCGATGACATCGCCATCTGCAAGAGCAATCGGCATGACCATCTCTTGAATAGGGAAAGGTGATGTAAAGCCATGTTCGGCAAGTGCTGCAATTGTTTCCTTACGGAGAGGAAGGTCTGCGAAAGTCAGCGTCACTTACACAACGCCGAAACCGACGCGGCGTTCGGCTGGCTCGCCAATTTCGACATAACCAATCTTGTCCGCAGGAACGATGATCTCGTGTCCCTGTACATCTTGAAGAGTTAATGGGGTGTGAGCTGAAAGAGCTGCTGTTACAGCGCTCTTGATTTCAGCTGGGGTTGAAGGACAATCAAATGAGAGTTCACTTCCAACATTGGTAATTGAGATACGAACTTTTGATGCCTTTTCAGATTTCTTTGAACTCATGTACCTATCTTATTCGCTAAGAGTCAGTACGGGGAAATCCAGATATTCCTCGCCACATGAGGTTTTCAACGAGCTCCATCGCCTGCTGACGTGTGAGTTTGCTATCTCGTTCGAGCCAATGGCGTGCGGTGACTTGTACATAACCGATCAATCCGACTCCGAGCATCATGGCTGCTTCTTTGGGAAGGCCAGTGTCATTTGAAATCACTCCAGATACTGCTGCAGCGCAGTCATATGTCATGCGGTTAAGTCTTTCACGCACTTGAGGCTCAACGCTCATATCGCTCTCAAAGAGAAGGCGAAATGCTTCACCTTCATTTTCAATAAAGTTGAAGTAAGCCTCGATGGTGACATGTACGCGTCGTTCGTTATCAGGGGTGGAAGAGATTGCCTTTTGAATTTCGTAGACCAGCGAATCGATATGAAGATCTAGGACTGCAAGGTAGAGATCTAGCTTTGATGGAAAATGCTGGTACAAAACTGGCTTACTGACATTGGCACGGTCTGCAATTTCATCCATAGCAGCTGAGTGATAACCGGCAGCTGTGAAAACTTCGAGAGCAGCAGCGAGCAGAATTGCGCGTCGTTCATCACGTGGTAGTCGTGATTTATCTGAACGCGAATTGCTTGCAGATGCAGTTTCTGTACTCATTGCGAGAATCGTACTGAATTAGCCACGAAAGGCACAGTACGGCAGAATTGACGTTATGAAGACCCCTCCGCTCGTAACGCCAGGACCTGCTCTGACAGTAGATGAAGTGCGCCGATATAGCCGCCACTTGATCATCCCTGATGTAGCGATGGCGGGACAGCAGCGGTTGATGAATGCAAAAGTTCTCTGTGTAGGAGCAGGTGGTTTAGGTTCTCCAGCGCTGATGTACTTAGCAGCAGCAGGTGTCGGAACACTCGGTATCGTCGAATTCGATACTGTCGATGAGTCGAATTTACAACGTCAGATAATTCATGGTCAATCAGATATTGGTAAAAGTAAGGCGTTGAGTGCGAAAGAGAAGATTGCGGAAATTAATCCATATGTCAATGTAATTTTGCATGAGACTCGGTTAGATAATTCAAATGTTATGGAGATTTTTTCTCAGTATGACATCATCGTTGACGGAACAGATAATTTCGCAACTCGCTATCTTGTCAATGATGCATGTGTCTTATTACAGAAGCCTTATGTGTGGGGCTCGATCTATCGCTTCGATGGTCAAGCCAGCGTTTTCTGGGCAGAGTACGGTCCTTGCTATCGCTGTCTCTATCCTGAACCACCACCTCCCGGAATGGTTCCAAGTTGCGCCGAAGGCGGCGTACTGGGAGTTCTCTGCGCAACGATTGGCTCAATACAAACTACAGAAGCGATCAAAGTTCTGACTGGAATTGGTGAGCCGCTTATCGGTTCGCTCATGGTTTATGACGCCTTGGATATGACATTCCGAAAGATTAAGGTGCGTAAAGATCCCAATTGCCCACTCTGTAGCGAGAAGGCAACCCAGAAAGATTTACTCCCTGATTACGAAGCATTCTGCGGAACTCTTTCGGATGCGGCACAAGCAGCAAGTGCAGGGTCAACAATTACTGTGCAAGAGCTAAAGTCAAAGATCGACGCCAAAGAAGATTTCTATCTCATCGATGTCCGCGAGCCGAGCGAGTATGAGATTGTCAGTATTCCGACTGCTCATTTGATTCCAAAGCAAGGATTTATCGATGGCAGTGTTCTTGCAACTCTGCCACAAGATAAACCCATCGTTCTACACTGCAAGAGCGGAGTTCGCTCTGCAGAATGCTTAGCGATCCTGAAAGGTGCTGGTTTTGCTGGCGCATCACATGTTGCAGGTGGAGTAATTGCATGGGCCAAGCAAATCGATACATCACTTCCGGTCTACTAATGAAAAATTCCTACAAGGGCTATCGCTTACTTCTCGTACACGCTCATCCAGATGACGAGACCATCAACAACGGCAGCACGATGGCGATGTATGCAGCTCTTGGCGCCGATGTAACTCTGGTGACATGCACCCGAGGCGAAGAAGGCGAAGTACTTGTGCCAGACCTGGCACATCTTGCGGCACATCACAGTGATTCTCTCGGCGAACATCGCGTAGAAGAACTTGCAACTGCCATGAAAGCGCTAGGAATCACAGACCATCGCTTCTTAGGTGAAGGTGTTATCAAATACCGCGATAGCGGAATGATGGGAACTGAACCGAATAATCGCCCTGATACTTTCTGGAACGCAGATTTTGATGAGGCAGCCAACCATTTAGTGAAGGTCATTGATCAAGTAAAGCCACATATTTTGATTACCTATGATGAATTTGGCGGCTATGGCCATCCAGATCACATTCAAGCTCATCGCGTTGCCATGGCGGCATCTGAAAAGTCATCATGGAATATCCCGAAAATTTACTGGAATGTCATGCCTAAATCTGTCATCCAAGAAGGTATCGATGCCATGAAAAAGATTGGCTCTGACTTTATGGGGGCGGAGAGCGCAGATGATCTGCCCTTTGCAAAGGATGATTCATTTGTTCACGCTCGCATTGATGGAAATGCCTATGTCAATCAGAAGATGGATGCGATGCGAGCACATGCAACTCAAATCGAAGTCGATGGCCCATTCTTCGCTCTCTCCAATAATGTAGGACTTCAGGTATGGGGATTTGAGTACTACACACTCGTCAAGGGATCCAAGAGTGAACCCTTTGATGCGCAGGGCCACGAAACAGATCTCTTCGCAGGCATTACTCTCTAAATGAAGATTTTATTTTCACTCTTCTTTGGAGCAGCAACTGCAATAGCTGCAACGATGATCCATCAAACACTTCCTCCAGTAGGTGTGATCGTTGCACTCATTGCGACCTACTGCGCAATCTGGTGGCCAGGGCGATACTTTGGCAAACGCCGTTATAAGTTTGCAGCGCTAGTGGGATGGTTCATTGTCATCGCCAAGGCTGGTTCATTTGGTGCAGGCCATGAACTTCTCATCCAGGGCGATAACCCTGGAAGCGTTCTACTCACTGTTGGTTTTATCGTCGGACTTATCGCTTTTTTTCAACGCGTCTAATTTATTTCCAGCGCCAACTCTGACCATCGGCTGCATCCTGTACTTCAATTCCTGCAGCATCGAGTTGTTTTCGAATCGCATCACTGGCCGCCCAATCTTTATCTGCTCGAGCTTGCGCGCGTTCTGCGATTAGAGCTTGTAGCTCAGGTGTCAGTGGTTTCTCTTCAATAATTCGGTCTAAATCCAAACCGAGAACTTGATCTGCAAAGAGAAAGAGTGCGCGCTTATCAAGTGCACCTATCGAGATATCTTTCTCGATTGAGCGCAGTCTCTGCATCGCACGTGGGGTATCGAGATCTGTTGTAAATGCATCACTTATCTCTTGGTCAAATTTGATTTCGCTGCTAGTTCCAGCATCAGCCATTAACGTGCGCCATCTTTTGATAGTCGAATTGGCAGCATCCAGGGAAGCCCAACTCAGATCCATCTGTGAGCGGTAGCGATTCTCAAGAAAGGTAAAGCGCAGCGCTAGTGGATCAAGGCCGCGAGCGATGACGTCTGAGAGAAGCACGACGTTGCCCGCGCTCTTAGACATCTTCCTACCTTCAAAGAGAAGATGTTCGCCGTGAACCCATGTAGTGACAGTCTCATCCCCAGTCAGTGAATTAGATTGAGCTCTCTCATTTTCATGGTGAGGAAATCTCAAATCAATGCCACCTACATGGAGATCTACGTGTGCATCAAGCAGATTGATAGACATTGCAGTGCACTCGATATGCCATCCGGGAAAACCTGCACCCCATGGTGAATCCCAAATCATTTGCGTGCGCCCACCTGCTAGCTTCCAGAGCGCCCAATCTGCATGAAATTTCTTTCCACCTTCATCGGTAAATTCATATCGGTGACCCGGTTTGAGAGCATCGAGTCGATTCCCGCTGAGCGCACCATATGTAGGAAATGACGTTGCATCGAAGTAGACCGAACCATCGGTGCCGACATAGGCATGCTTGCTTTCGATGAGTTGTGTGATGGATGAAATCATTTCTGGCATTGTCTCTGATGCGCGAGGGTAGCCATCTGCCGGAATGATGTTGAGAAGTCCAGTATCTGTGTGGAAGCGAGATTCAAAGGTGCGAGCAATCTCAAATGGATCAACACGAGTCTTTTCAGATTCCTGCAGTAATTTATCTTGACCTTCGAAATCATCTGCCATATGTCCGACATCAGTGATGTTTTGAATCAGTTGGACATCAAGTCCAGTCATTTGGATAGTTCTGCTAATTAAATCGGCTAAGAGAAATGTGCGTAAATTTCCCACATGAGCATCTCGATAGACGGTAGGACCGCAGCAATAGATTGTGACGGCGCCATTTCTGCCTTCGATGCTCTGTACTTTTCGCGTCATCGTGTCATAGATAGATAGTCGATGAGAAGATTGGTCTCGTCGATTAAAGACAGGTATGACACGAAAAGCGACAGCATCAGTTGGATCGAAGTGAATGGTTTCTGACCGCCGATTGATAAGGCTTGTCTCACTCTGTAAAACGCCGACAATATCGCTGTAGGTGCCGTCCTTATTGCCAAGCCTGATTGTGACCCGCTTACCGAGGGCGAGTGCAATCTGAGTGCGCAAACTCATGGCAGCCATGCGTTAACCATAATCGTGCAAGGGCGCTCCTGCAGGGTTAGAATTGCCGCCTACCGTTTCCAAGTCTTCTGGAGGAATCTTCGTGACATATGTAATTGCTGAACCTTGCGTCGATGTAAAAGATAAGTCATGCCGCGAAGAGTGCCCAGTCGATTGCATCTACGACGGAACCCGCATGCTCTATATCCAGCCAGATGAATGTGTTGACTGCGGTGCCTGCGAACCTGTCTGTCCTGTCGAAGCTATTTACTATGAAGATGATGTTCCAGGACAGTGGCAGGGATATAAGAAGATCAATACTGAATTCTTTATTGAACTCGGTTCACCTGGGGGAGCATCCAAGGTCGGCGAGACTAATACCGACCATGCAGATGTAACGGCTCTTGCGCCAAAAACTTCCTGATTTTCCGTGGGATGCGCTCGCGCCATATGGCGCGATTGCTCGTACACATCCTGAAGGTGCAATTGATTTATCTGTAGGAACTCCCGTTGATGCAACTCCTGAATTTATTCAAAAGGCTTTTCGTGACGCTTCCAATTCACCAAGCTATCCACTCACGATGGGTACTCCAGAACTTCGCGATGCGATTTCAGAGTGGGCGAGAAAGACTCTCGGGGTCACCGGAGATTTTGGAGTCTTGCCTCTGATCGGCTCTAAAGAGTTTGTTGCCTGGCTTCCAACCTTCCTTGAGGCACAGAGCGTGCTTTATCCAGATATTGCATATCCGACATATCTCGTTGGCGCACTCCTTGCAGAGGCAGATGCAACTGCGGTAAATCTGGATGCATCACAATGGCCTTCTGCAGATTTGGCTTGGGTAAATTCACCATCGAATCCAACTGGGCGCGTTCACTCAGAAGTGCAATTGCGTAGCGCTATTGCATGGTCTCGTAAAAATAAGAGCGTTCTCGTATCAGATGAGTGTTACCTCGAATTTGGGGATTCAGTTCAACCGACATCAATCCTGCAATACACAGATGGAGATAATTCGAATATTTTAGGCGTGTATTCGCTCTCAAAGAGATCATCAATGGCCGGCTATCGCGGCGCATATCTTGTGGGAGATCCCGTACTGATTGCAAAGATTCTTGAAGTTCGCAAACATGCAGGAATGATGGTGCCGCTTCCTGTCCAGAAAGCGATGGTTGCCGCTCTTTCAGATGAGAAGCATGTCGCAGAGCAGCGAGCTCGATATAACGCACGTCGTGCAACACTTGTGCCAGCACTCGTTGCTGCAGGTTTTACTATCGATAACTCCGAGGCGGGGCTCTATATCTGGGCTAGCCGCAATGAAAATTGCTGGGACTCTGTCGAGTGGCTTGCAGATTGTGGAATCGTTGCAACGCCTGGGATTTTCTATGGCGAGCTCGGTTCACGCCATATACGTGTAGCGATGACTGCAACAGATTCTCAGATTAGCGATGCAGCAAAGCGAATACAGAGCAAGGTCAACATTTAAATGGCAGTCGGCATTCTCTTGGTGGGTGGATTTGGTACCCGATTAAAACCTCTCACAGATGAATCACCAAAGCCGATGCTCCCTGTCGCAGGTTTGCCAGTAACCGAACACCAAATTCTCGCTGCAAAGAAGGCTGGGATTCACACCTTGGTATTAGCGACTTCATACCTTTCAGAAATCTTCATTCCTTACTTTGGTGATGGAAGTAAATGGGGAATGAAGATTCTCTATGCTGTTGAGAAGGAGCCACTTGGTACCGGAGGCGCTATCCGCAATGCCGCTGAATTACTTGGACGTGATGAACCTATTGTTATCTTCAATGGAGATGTACTGAGCCGTCACTCCATCGCAGATCAGATCGCTTTTCACATCTCAAAGAAAGCTGATGTCACTCTTCATCTCATCGAGGTCGAAGATGCACGTGCTTTTGGATGTGTGCCTACCGATAAAGATGGCCGAGTTACTGCATTTCTTGAGAAGATGGATAATCCAGTAACTAATTCAATTAATGCTGGATGCTATGTATTTAGCCCACAAGTGGTTGATCAAATCCCACTTGGAAAAGTTGTGAGCGTAGAACGTGAAACTTTTCCGGCTCTTGTCGAAAGCGGTCGTCCAGTCTTCGGATATCTCGAAGCTGCATATTGGTTAGATGTGGGAACCCCGGCAGCTCTCTTTAAAGGCTCTCGCGATTTAGTCGATGGAGATTTTCAGGCGATGGCCGGAACCACGATCGCAGCTGATGCGGTTATTACAGGCGGCACTTCAATTGGTGCGCGGTGCACGATTGCAGCCCGAGCAGTCATTGATGATTGCATCATTGGCGATGATGTCACAATCGGTGAAGGCGCCCAATTGGCCCACTCATTTATCGCGCACGGCACCGATATCGCCCCTGGTACCTCTAAAAAAGACCATTACCTCTCGAAAAAGCTTGATATACCCATATCTCTGTAGGAGATGAGCAGAATTTCAGGGGAAAAGTCTCAACCTGTCACTTGACTCAGAGGGATTACACGGGTGTAATTCATACCTAGAGAACGCACTTCACACTGAAGTGCCCCCTAATGACTTGAGGAGATTTGCGAATGCCAATCCGCCCAGAAGGAACATCAACTGGCAAGCCATCAGCCCCCACTGCTGGACCGACTATCCAACTCGCTAGCGGAGAGAATATTGAACTCTCCTGGCAAGAGCGCTCACTCTGCGCTCAGACAGATCCTGAAGCTTTCTTCCCTGAAAAGGGTGGATCAACCCGTGAAGCCAAGCGCGTCTGTCTCTCATGCGAAGTTCGCCAAGAGTGTCTTGAATACGCGCTCGCTCACGATGAGCGTTTTGGTATCTGGGGCGGCCTCTCCGAGCGTGAGCGCCGTCGCCTAAAGCGTCGCCCTGCGTAATTGCAGGCGCATCGCTTACCTCACAGCTTCAAACGATAAGTTTCCCTTATGAGTTCGCAGCGCGTTACTGCACTTCTCGTTGTCCATGATGGAGCAACCTGGTTACCCGAAGTCGTCGCATCGATAACTTCACAAACTCATAACGCTGATCGCATCGTTGCAATTGATACAGGTTCGATTGATGCATCTCCCAAATTACTTAAGGGCGCTCGCATCCCAACAATTACTCTCGAACGCGATGCCGGATTTGGTGCAGCGATCGCACGTGGTGTTGACCAACTTCCTTCGATGATTGAAGGTGCGCAAGAGTGGCTCTGGATTCTGCACGATGATTGTTTGTTACATCCAGGTGCACTTGAAGCGCTCCTTGCATCCGTCGTAGATCGTCCTAACGTAGTGATGGCTGGCCCTAAATTATTAGGTTGGCACGATAAAACTCATCTCCTTGAAGTTGGAATAAGTATTGGTTCAAATGGAGCACGATGGACTGGTCTAGAAGCCTCTGAGTATGACCAAGGCCAACGCGATGGAATCACTGAAGTTCTCT
>Ga0209499_1003180_pt1 | contig 10143 bp, 7 predicted proteins | sample C_130208_EF_Meta_FD_187306 | JGI IMG/M metagenome (GOLD analysis project Ga0209499, IMG submission 187306) | Freshwater microbial communities from Lake Croche, Canada to study carbon cycling - C_130208_EF_MetaG (SPAdes) (version 2) | ecosystem: Environmental > Aquatic > Freshwater > Lake | place... | reverse complement strand
GGCATCGTTCAGCCGGGCGAAAACAACTTCAAACAGGTCGTTGAGCAAGCTTACGGAAAGCTCTGACCCCTGCCGCCTTTTTCACCGGCGAAGCGCCCAGACCGCGCTTCGCCGTTTTTTTGCCCGAGCGGGGCGAACGGGGTGGCGGCGACAACCTGTCACCGAAACCGCAGCGGGAGTTCGGAGTTCAGGGGAAAAAACTTTGCATTTGGGACGCGCGGCTGATTTTCATCAGCAGGCGCGCATCGGCGGCGGGAAATTGGAAATCGGCCAGCTGCCTTTTATGGATCCACTGGAGGGCGGCGCAGCCCAGCGGTTGCGGCACTCCGGAAATCAGTTGGCAGAGGAAGAATTTCAGCAGCACGGAATGTTCCGGGTAGGTGTGGAGAACCTCCTCAAATAACTCGCCGACAGCGATGCTCACCCCGAGCTCCTCCTGGATTTCGCGGACGAGGCATTGCTCAAAGGTTTCCCCCGCCTCCCGTTTTCCTCCGGGAAACTCCCAGAGACCGCCCAGATGGGCATCCGCGCGCCGCTGCGCGATGAGCAGTTTTCCGCCGTGAAAAATGAGCGCGGCCGAAACCTCCATCCGCGGCAGGGAACTCGATAACAGGGGCGCTGGGGTTGTATCCGCCATCCGGAACGGGTCGTCCCGGGGTTATCGGCCGACGCTCTTGTATATCCAGCCCAGCCGCACCATTTCCGCGGGATCGAAAAGATTGCGCCCGTCGAACAGGATCGGATGCGTCATCCCTTTTTTGGCGCGCGCTAGGTCGAGCTGTTTGAACTCTTCCCATTCCGTCGCCACCACCAGGGCATCACAGCCTTCCGCCACGGCGTTCATATCCTCCACATACGTCGCGGTCGGCAGCAGGGACCGGGCCTTTTCCATGCCCTTGGGATCATGCACCCGCAGGGTTGCCCCCTCCTGGATCAGCCGCTGGCAGAGGGTAATCGCCGGAGAGGAGCGGACATCATCGGTGTTCTGCTTGAAAGCCAGCCCGAGCACGCCGATGGTCTTGTCCTTGAGCACCCAGAGCGTGTCGGTGATTTTCTTGAGGAAGCGCTCCATCTGGTCGGCATTAATATGCTGCACCTCTTTGAGCAGCTTGAAATCATAGCCGATCTGCTCGGCGATTTTAATGAACGCGCTCAAATCCTTGGGGAAACAGCTGCCGCCGAAGCCGATGCCGGCATTGAGAAAACGGCGTCCAATGCGCTCGTCTAGCCCGATGCCCTGCGCCACCTCCTGCACGTTGGCGCCCGCCGCCTCGCAGACCGTGGCGATGGCGTTGATATAGGAAATCTTCAGCGCTAGAAAGGAGTTCGCCGCGTGCTTGATAAGTTCCGCGGAGTTGATGTCGGTGACGATGATAGGCGCCTGGAACGGGGTGTAAATTTCGCGCATGGCCGCGACGGGCCGGGGCGAGCGGGTGCCGATCACCACGCGGTCGGGCTTCATCAGGTCGCCGACGGCAAACCCTTCGCGCAAAAATTCAGGGTTGCTGACCACGTCGAATTCCACCTTGGCGGGGCAGTAGCGCTGGATGGTCTCGGCAACTTTCTCGCCGGTTTTGACGGGCACCGTGCTTTTGTCCACCACAATCTTGTAGCTGGTCATGGCGCCGGCGATGTCGCGGGCCACGCGCTCGATGTAGCTCAAGTCCACCGAGCCGTCCGGCTGGGGCGGGGTGGGGACGGCGATGAAGATGACGTCCGATTTCTCAACGCCTTCCGCCGTGCTGTGGGTGAAGCTGAGCCGCCCGGCGGCGACGTTTTTCCGGACCAGCTCTTCCAGTCCAGGTTCATAGATGGGAATGCCGCCCGCCTGCAACAGTTTGACCTTGGCGGCGTCGCTATCCACGCAGATGACGTGGTGACCGACCTCAGCAAAGCAGGTTCCTGAGACCAAGCCGACGTAGCCGGTGCCGATGATGGTCAGCTTCATGCCAATCAATGAGTCAGAGTAAAGGGCGCCGCGGCCGCGGCGGGGGCCGACTGGGCAGGAGTGGGGGCCGATTGGGTCTTGAGTTCCATCGCGCGCAGCCCGGCGTCATTGCCCAGAGTGCTGTTCGGATACGTGCGGGCCACTTCCTCGTACAGCTTCAAGGATTCGGGGATTTTGCCCTGGGCGGCATAGACGCGGGCCATTGCAAATTTGGCGTTGGCGCCCACGGTCGGGCCGGCCGACAGGCTGGCGGCTTTTTGATAAGCGGGAATGGCAAGATCGTTTTTACCCTGGGCTTCCAAGCTAGCCGCCACGCCCAAAAGGGCGGTCGGAGTAAAGGATCCATCCGGATTGGCATTGATAAAAGCCTGGAACTGAGTCTGCGCCTCGGGAAACTTGCCGGCGTGGAACAGCGCGGCGGCCCCTTCCAGCTGGGCGCGCTGGGCGGCAACGGTTCCGGGATAGGCGCCGGCGATTTTCAAGTAGGTTTCTGCGGACGGGTTCGCGCTGTTGGAAACCATCGCCTGGGTCAGCGCCAGGCCGGCGGCGGCCTCTTTTTGTTTCTGGCTGTAGGAATAATAGAGGAATAAAAAGACCAGCACGGCGGCGGCCCCGAGGGCATAGGCGATGCGCTTGAGGTTGGCTTCAATCCACGGCCAGAGTTTGAAGAGGTAGTCGGAGGCGGTTAGTTCTCGAGTGTCCATAAAGGGGCTAAATCATCCGCGCCAAACGGCAAAACGCAAGCCTGAAATTACCCCGGAAAGCTTCCGTCAGGGGGAAAACGGGCGGGGCGACCGCTGTCATCCAGCGCCGGCGGTTTTGCTCCCCATCGGTCCCGGACTGCGGTAATCTCAGTTCAAGCATGACCGACGCCCCCTCCAGCGAACCGGGCCTGACCGAGCCATGGACGCACCAGTTTTTGGCGCACCTGGCGACGGACCGCGGCGCCTCGGTTTACACGCAGCGCAATTACCGGCAGGCGCTCACGGAATTTTTGCGCTGGCACCACAACGAGCGCGCGGCGATGCCCGCCTGGGAAAAGCTCGAGCGCGATGATTTCCGGGGCTTTGTCCGCTTTCTGGGGCGGAACCGCCTGAGCCGCGCGGCGATGCAGCTCCGTTTTTCCGCGCTCCGCACCTTCTATCAATTTCTTATCCGGCGCGGCGCCGCCCAGGCCTCGCCCATAAAAAACCTGTCCCTGCCGAAATTGGAGCGGCGGCTGCCGAAATTTTTGACGCGCGACCAGATGGAAGCCCTGCTCATTGCCCCGTTCGAGCTGCTCAAAAATCCCAAAGTCAAAAAAGCCGGCCGGCCGGTTTCCCAGGTCGCCGCCCTCCGCGACGTCGCCGTTCTTGAAACTATTTATTCCTGCGGCCTGCGCGTGAGCGAGGTGTGCGGCCTGCGGGCCGAGGACATCGACTGGGGCGGGCAGACCGTCCAGGTTCGCGGCAAGGGAAAAAAAGAGCGGCACGTCCCGGTGGGAAAACCCGCGCTGATGGCCATTCAGGATTATTGGAACACGTTTAAACAGCCGCCGGTCGGGGCTTCGCCCGTTTTTCTTGCCGAGACCAGCAATCCCGCACCGCTCCGGCCGCTGCAGCTGTCCCGTCGATTGAAGAAATATCTCGCCCTGGCCGGATTGGATCCCGGCCTGACGCCGCACAAGCTGCGGCACAGCTATGCCACGCACCTGCTGGACGCCGGGGCGGACCTGCGCAGTGTGCAGGAACTGCTCGGCCATGCGCACCTGGTCACCACACAGGTTTACACGCACGTCACCACGGAGCGCCTGAAGAAAGCCTACGACGCAGCCCATCCGCGCGCCTGAAAGCCCATCTGAAAATGTGGCGGCAGGCGTCCGCGCCTCACTCTGCCTTAAGAAAATCGAGGACCATCCGGAGGAAATCCTCCGGCGCATCGGCGTGAACCCAGTGCCCGGCCTCGGGAACGGTCCGGATTTCTGCATTGGAAAAAAGAGCGCGAATCAGCGGCTCGTCATCGGGGCCGAGATAATCGGATTTGCCGCCGCGGACGAACAGCCCCGGTTTTGAAAAGGGGCCGGCGCCGGAAGTCGTCGGGGAAACGGGGCGGTACAGCGATTCGTTTTGATCCAAGAGGCCGCGCAGGTTCAGCTTCCAGAAAAAACCGGCGCCGGGGGTGGTCCCAATGTTTTTGAGCAGAAAACGCCGCACGCTCACATCGGGAATCTCCGGAGCGAGCGCATCCTCAATCGCCTGCCGCGTCGAAAATAATTTCAAATCCAGGGCCAGCAGCGAGGCCATCACCCCCCTGTGCACGGGGGCATAGGCCCGGGGCGCCATGTCCACGACGATGAGCCGCTCCACCCGGTCCGGAAACTGCAGGGCGAACTGCATGGCTGTTTTGCCCCCCATGGAATGGCCCAGCACCGCAGCGCTGCCGATCCCCCGGGAATCCATGAGCGCCGCCACATCGGCGGCCATCAGCTCATAACTCATCCGGTCGCTGTGCGGCGACCGGCCGTGATTGCGCTGATCCGGGACGAGGACGTGAAACGAGGAAGACAGGCGCAGTGCGAGGGAATGCCAGTTATCTGACGACCCGAACAGGCCGTGCAGCAGGATGACCGCCCTGCCCCGTCCGTATTCTTTGAAGTGAAGCTGCACGTGCTGTGTTTGAGGTGGAAGCGCAGCGGCCAGAAGGCCCATCCATTCCGGCATCGGAACCTTGAGGGCCCTCGCGCGCAATGATGGTTACTCGTCGCGCGGCGGGAACTCAAAGGTCACCTTGCCCTTGGGATCCATCACCAGGAAGGCCGGGAACGGCTTCCCCGCCTTCGAGATAAATTTATCGAGCAGATCGCTTCGACCCTCGGCAAGAATTTTCTGCGCCTGCGGCAGCTCAATCGGCTGCTCCAAAATTATCTTCCCAATCTTGAATTTACAGGCCTTGGCCTCCAGCTGCGATTTTTCGCAGAGATAGCCCTGCTCGGTGTCGAACACGCTGCCGCCGCATTTGGGGCATTTGCCGATGGGCTCCTTGCCGGTGAAATCGATCTTGGGCAGGGGCTCGCTCGGCGCACCGCCCTTGGCCTTGCCCTTCTTCTCGCGCGGCGCAAACTCAAACGCAGTCTTGCCATCTTTCACCACCAGAAACGCCTCGAACTTGCGGTTGTTTTTCTTGGAAACGAAGCCCTTGAGCAAATCGGTCCGACCCGTCGCCAGCAGTTTCTGGAGCTGCGCCGGCTCGATGGTCTGCTGCAGGATAATTTTGCCGCTGCGGAACGTGCAGGTCTTTTCGGGCCCGGCCTGTTTCTCGCAGACGTAGTTCATGCCGGCGTCAAACACTCTGGCCCCGCAAGCCGGACAGGTGCCGAGAGGCTCCTTGCCGGTGAAATCCACCGGCGCACCCGCCTCGCCGTCCTTGTTCTGATCGTTGCCGAAGTCAAACTCCGGCTTGAATTCCGCACCCATCTTGATGATGGCCGCGAACGGAAAACCCTGCTTGCTGCGGAAACCCTGCAGCGGCCCCACCACGCCCTTGCTGAGGAGTTCCTCCACCTCGGAAATCTCCAGCTGCCGGCTCGCCACGATCTTCCAGAGGGCAAAATCGCATTTCTGGCACTGGAACTTTTTGTAATTCTCGTGGATCTCGCCGCCGCATTTGGGACACGGCTTGCTGAGCTTGCCGTAATCGCCCGGCACCGTGTCGCTCTCGTGACGCTTGGCCTTCGCCACCATGTCGCGCGTGGCCTCGGCAATCTGCGCCATGAAGTCGTCGCGCTTCATTTTGCCGCGCGCCATGAGGTTCAATTTAAATTCCCATTCGCCAGTGAGCTCCGGGGAGCACAGCTGGGGAATCTCCAGCCCGCGCAGCAGCGTGATGATGGAAAACGCCTTGGCTGTCGGCTGCAATTCCCGCCCGTTGCGGTGGATGTATTTCTCCCAGATTAACCCCTCGATGATCGTCGCGCGCGTCGCAGGCGTGCCTAGCCCCTTATCCGACATCGCCTCGCGCAACTCCTCGTCGTCAATCAGCTTGCCCGCGCCCTCCATCGCCCCCAGCAGGGTCGCTTCCGAATAGCGCGCCGGCGGCTTGGTCACGTTTGCCTCCACCTCGATCTTCTCGGCCTTGACCGTTTCGCCCGGCTTCACCGGCACCAGGCTGGGCGTGTCGTCGGACTCCGCCGCCTCCTTGCCGTAAACCGCCAGCCAACCCGCGTTGACCATCACCTTGCCCTCGCTCTTGAACGGCTCCCCCACCACGCGCGTGATCCGCGTGGTCACCAGAAATTCCGCCGCCGGATAGAAAATCGCCAGGAACCGCTTCGTGACCAAGTCGTAAAGCTTTTGTTCCGGCTCGCTCAGCACCTTCGGCGCCACCAGGGTGGGAATGATGGCAAAGTGATCGGAGACCTTGGCGTTGTTGAAGATGCGCTTGTTGGGGCGCACCCAGCCGTTCTTTAAAATCGTCTCCGCCGGCCCGCGGTAATTCGTGTCCGCCAGCATGCCCATCGTCGCCTTGACGGTCTCCAGATAATCCTCCGGCAGCGCGCGCGAATCCGTCCTCGGATACGTCAGCACCTTGTGCTTCTCATAGAGCGCCTGAGCTAGGCCGAGCGTGTTCTTGGCGGAAAATCCGAACCGCCCGTTCGCCTCGCGCTGCAAGGTGGTCAAATCATACAGCTGCGGCGACATCGAAGTGGTCGGCTTGCTCTCTTCGGTGACCACCCCTGGCTTTCCAAGACACTTGGCCCGGATCGCCTCAGCAAAGCCAACCTCCCAGACCCGCTCCTGCTTGAGCTGCTCGTCGCCCTCCTTCTTGGAAAATTTCTCGTCGAACCAGCGCCCCGGATAGTCGCCCGCCGCCGCCGCAAATGTCCCGTGGATTTCCCAGTAGTGGCGCGGGATGAATTTTTTGATCTTCTCCTCCCGCTCGACCAGGATCGCCAGCGTTGGCGTCTGCACCCGGCCCACGGTGGTGAGATGGAACCCGCCGGTCTTGGAATTAAACGCCGTCATCGCCCGCGTGCCGTTGATGCCAATCAGCCAGTCGCTCTCGCTGCGGCAGGTCGCCGCATCCGCCAGAGGCAGCATGTCCGCATCCGTCCGCAGATGGGCGAAGCCGTCCCGGATCGCCGCGGGCGTCATGGATTGCAGCCAGAGGCGCTGGATGGGCTGCTTGGCCTTGGCGTACTGAACAATATAGCGGAAGATCAGCTCGCCCTCGCGCCCGGCGTCGCAGGCATTGACCAGGCCGGTGACGTCCTTGCGCTTGATCAGCCGGGTGAGGACCTTGAGCCGCGCCTCGTTTTTCTCGATGGGCAGCAAATCAAAGTGCGGTGGAATGACGGGGAGATTCGCGAAGGTCCACTTGCCGCGCTTGACCTCGAACTGTTCGGGGACGGCGATGGTCAGAAGGTGGCCGACCGCCGAGGAGATGACGTACTGGTCATTTTCATAGTGGTCCGCGTGCTTTTCAAATTTGCCGAGCGCCTTGGAGATGTCTCCGGCGACGGACGGCTTTTCAGCGATGATCAAGGTTTTGCCCATGTAACAGTGAGAGTCTTATGCTGCGCGACGGCGGTTGCGCAACTTAATTTTTTTTCCAAACACACCCATTCCAAGGGCGGCGCGAGACGGACCAACACAAAAGCGTGACGCAGATCTCGCTCATTTCCGGGAATATCCGGACCGGAATTCAATTGCCGGCAATCCCTATCCTCCGCTTCATGGTATTGAGTTTTTACGATTCCAATCCCCCCCTCGCAGGTCGCGACCTCTCCCCGTTGAAAAGATCTCCGCGCGCTAGGCAATCGCCCTCCGGCATTGATTAACGGCGGGACTTGCCTAAAATGGGCTTGTGAAATCAACCGTTTATCTGGTCGGCGCCGGGCCGGGCGATGCCCGCCTGCTCACCCTGCGCGGCGCGGAACTGCTCCGGCGCGCCGACGTGGTCATCTATGATGCGCTCGCCAACCCGGAACTGCTCCGGCTCGCGCCGCCCACCGCGGAATTTGTTTCGCGCGGAAAAAACATGTCCATGCCGCAGGCGGAAATCACCGCGCTCATCATTCAGCGGGCCCGGGCGGGCAAAACCGTGGTGCGGCTCAAGGGCGGGGACCCCTTTGTCTTTGGCCGGGGCGGCGAGGAGGCCGAGGCACTCGCGACCGAAAAAATCCCCTTTGAGATCGTGCCCGGGGTTTCCTCCATCACCGCGGTGCCCAACTATGCCGGTATTCCCCTGACCCACCGCGAGCACTGCTCGAGCTTCACGGTATTCACCGGGCACAGCGACTCCACCGAGCAAGCCACGGCGCTGCGCTATGATCAGATCGCCAAAATCCCAGGTACCAAGGTGGTGCTGATGGGCACGGAACGGCTCGAGGAATGGTCCCAATCACTGATCGCGAACGGCATGTCGCCGCAAACGCCCATTGCAGTCATCCATCGCGGCACGACCGGCCGGCAGAAAGCCGTGACCGGCACGCTCGCCACCATCGCCGCGCTGGCGGCTAAGGAAAAAATTGCCCCCCCTGCCCTGACCATACTCGGCGATGTGGTGAAGTTGCGCGGCAAATTGAACTGGTTTGAAAACCGCCCGCTCTTCGGCCGGCGCATCGTGGTGACCCGGCGCACCGAACAGGCGGGGTCCTTTGCACACCGGCTCGTGGAACTGGGCGCAGACGTCCTCGAAGTGCCCACCATCAAGATCACCACGCCGCTTGAGAAAGATGCCATCGTGGATTGCTTGCTGGAGCTCAACTCCTACGACTGGCTGGTGTTCACCAGCGCCAATGGGGTGAGCATGTTCTTCGACATCTTCTTCCGTCGCTTCCAGGATCTGCGCGATCTCGGCGGGGCGCGTATTGCTGCGGTCGGCCCCGCCACGGCGGCCAAGCTGCGCGAACTGCACCTGCAGGTGGACCTGACCCCGGAGGAATTCACCGGCCGAAAGATCGCCGAGGCGTTCAAGAAATATCAGGACATCGAGAACGTGAAGATGTGCCTGCTGCGCGCGGAAGTGGCGAACCGGGATTTGCCGGACGCGCTCGCCGAACTGGGGGCCATCGTGGACGACATCGCCATCTACAAGACGGTGCCTGAAACGGAAGATCACGGCGGCGCCTGCGAGCGCCTGCTGGAAGAGGGCGCAGACTGGGTGACCTTCACGAGCAGCTCGACGGTGGAGCATTTCCACGCGCGCTTCGACCTGCCCAAGCTGATGAAAAAATTCCCCGCACTTAAAATCGCATCCATCGGCCCGGAGACGAGCAAGGCGATCGCGGCTCTCAAGCTCAAGCCGGCGCTCGAAGCAAAAGAGCACACGACGGACGGACTGATCGCGGCACTGCTCAAGGCGGCGAAATGAAATGTGCCAGAGGTTATCGGGACACCAGCCACCCGGGCTTTCTTGGCGGGAGGTCAGGCCGTTTGGGATGACCGAAAGGCGGCTGTCATTCCAATTTTGAAATCACACCTCGCCAGGTTTTGATTATCGACCGGAACCCGTTCCAGTCTTGACTGCGACTCAAATCATGCGCGTCATGCGACCCCTTCTCTTGGGGTTTGGTAGTTTTATGCTCCCTGGCAGCCAAAGCCATTTCCGCCGCCGAAACCCTTCCGCGCGCCGGTAAATGGTGCTTCGCGCCCGACTCCTGAGTTCAGAAAAAACTTCGCCCGGGGCGATGGGGATTTTCCGGCTGCATGATGCTAGGCGTCCCCTCCTCAGCGGGAATGCATTGCAAGATGCCAGGCCAGCCGTTTTGAATCCATACTTCGGTCATTTTACCCAACGCGTCGTCGGACAACCCGAGATGCTCTCGGGCGGCCTGTCCGGCAGCCTGCGGATTTTTCTCCGCCCAGCATTGGAACAGGAGCTGATACGTCCGCTCGTCGGGCGCGGGTTGCAACTCATTCAACCGGGCCAGGGTGATTTGAGGATTGTCTGCCGCCAATGCCGGGATAATTTCTCCCAGAGCGCGCGCCCTGGAACCGGCGTCCGGTATCTGACAGACCCAGTTGAAGGCTCCAGGCAAATCTCTCTTCATCCAATCCTCCAGCACGGCGAGTTGAAAATAGGTTGCGGACTCACTCGCCCCCTGCTCGTTCACAATCGTTCCCTCAATGCCGCTGGCGCTGGCCATGGCAGCCAGGGGATTCTCCCACCCCAGCCGAACCAGCAGCCATTTCTGAAAATGGCTGCGTTGTGAATCA
>Ga0209499_1003178_pt1 | contig 10145 bp, 8 predicted proteins | sample C_130208_EF_Meta_FD_187306 | JGI IMG/M metagenome (GOLD analysis project Ga0209499, IMG submission 187306) | Freshwater microbial communities from Lake Croche, Canada to study carbon cycling - C_130208_EF_MetaG (SPAdes) (version 2) | ecosystem: Environmental > Aquatic > Freshwater > Lake | place... | reverse complement strand
AACTATAAAGCATTATATAATGAAATTTATAAACAAAAATACGAATTTAAAACCTATGATCCTCATTCTCTTCATAAAAAGAACTTACAAAAATTTCGTGAGGCAAAACTGGATTATTTCATTAAATGTCCCTATTGTAGAAATATTCAATTTACAGTGTTACCTTTTTATAAAGAATTAGGTTTAAAAGAAGTATATGGTATTAATAGTTTAGATAAAACTTTACCAAATACAATTTTAATTCCAAATTCCAATCTAACTAATAATTACTCTAACAAATCCAAATTAAATATTTATAATGATCCAAATTTTTCATTTAATTTATGGGGATTGACATTTAAACTTGGCGAATGTTGCGAAAAAATTAATAATTTTGGAGATTTTTGTCCACAAAAATTTGTTTCTTCTATACCAAATACCCAAATTTTTTATTGTAAATACCATTATAAAGGAGGACTTAAGAGTTATAAATTATCTGAGAAAAAGAATAAGATGATGGAGATTAAAATAGCCGCCAATAAAGAAAAAGAAAATAAACTTAATGAAAAAAAGAAATTATTATATGAAATGAATATTGAAAGAGAAGCAAATGGTTTACCACTATTAAAACGTTTACCTACATTGAATAAAAAGACTGAAAATATAGTAGGAGAGCAAAATAATCAAATACCAATCTATATACCTGACGAAACACAGATGTGTACAGCTATATTAAAATATGGATCTAAAAAAGGTATGCAATGTGGATGTAAAAAGATAGAAACAAATGGCCTATGCAAACGTCATTTACCAATGAATCAAAATGATAAAATATAAATTATTTGTAAATGAAAATATATTAAAAATAATTTATTAATATAAAATAATGGATATTTTAGATCAAGAAAACAAAGAAATTCAAGAAAAAATACAAAAGCCTAAACAAAAGGTAAGCACAAAAGATGAATTAATTTTAAACATAAAAGAATGGATAAAAATGGATAATGAATTAACAAAATTAAAAGCAGAAATTAGAGAAAAAAGTAATAAAAAAAAAGAATTAACAGAATCTTTGGTTAATATTATGAAAAGTAACTCAATAGACTGTTTTGATATAAATGGGGGGGCTTTAGTTTATAAACAGAAAAAAACTCGTAGAACTATATCAGGAAAGTTTTTGTTATCACAATTAGAAGAATATTATAAAGAAGAACCAGAAATAGCAAAAGAAATTTTAAAGAAAGTTTTAGATAATAGGGTTGAAGTTATAAAAGATGAAATAAAAAGAAAAATAGACAAATAGAATTAGGTTAAAATAATTTAAACAAAATATATCTATATTATTAATGGAATATAAATATATACTAGAAGAAAAAGCAAATAAAAATCTGACATTTAATGATTTATTAAATAATAAAGGATTTTGTATTTTAAATTTACTTTGTTACCATGTAGAAAATCAACATAAATATCCTTTTTTACAATTCATGATGGAAAAAATTCCTTTTTGTAATAATATTGTTAAAGAACAATTAATCTTACCATATATTATTATTCAGGATTCCTCAATAAATATTAGTGAATTAGTATTAGAAAAAGTAAAACATAGTTTAGATTTACTTGGATGCGAAAGTAATAGAATTACAGACGATATGTTCAAAGGAATATTATATATAGAAAATTGTAACACTCCCTTTGTACTGGTTAATATATCAGGAATAGATATTTATGGTTTAAATTTTATGAGAAAAACAAGAGTTTGGTTTGCATTACCAAGCGAAATTATAAATTTAGGTTCTATTTGTAATATTCCTATTGACAAAGAAATAAATAATTTATTTACGGATTTTCCATCAATAGGTTTATTAAGTGACCCCAAAACAGAGACAACTTATTCATTACCAGATGCGGTTTATACAGGAAGCGAATTAAAGGAATCAGAATTTCAGTCTATATTTGGTATTTCAAAGAAAAAAATATACGAATCATGTGGAGATTATTACTACTTTTACAGAACATTTGGGGATGCAGTAAAAGATGGTGGATGGTTAAATAATAATAATAATAAATCAGGAAAAATAGGAAATAGAATAATAGTTGATAATGATAGTAATAAATATTTTATAGGTTGTATAAATAGATATGCATTATTTGTGGAAGGAAAAATATATACAGAATCCACGTGTGAATTTATACTAACAGATAATCTAATTGAGAGTTTATATCCAGAACCTTGTATTATAATTAGTTATTCTGGAAAACATAATACAAAACCCGATTTGTTAGTTAAAAATTTGGAAAGTTTCGTCTGTATTTCTTATCATAAATTGGATAAAAATTTATTAGATGAATATTTTGAAGAATCAAATAAAAACCAATATATGATTGCATAAAATTGAATAATAAAACTAAATATTATATAATAATTTCTTTAATAATTATATAATGTCTTCAAGCTCTATAATAACTACATTAGGTATATTTATAATATTAGTTTATGGTTTAACAAGAATTTTAGAATTTTATGGGATAGGTATTAATGTTTATGGGTCTTATATAGCTTTTTATTTTTTCCTGATTATTTCATCATTTATTTTACCAACTGGATATAAAAAACTTAATTTATAGATCTAAATTATCTAAACAATAGATGATTTGTTCAATTCCAAAGACCCGCTATTAAAATTTAATAAAGAAGAAGTATGCTTATATTGTTCCAGAGTTTTATTTTGTTTAATTTGACCTAAGTATTTACATAAAATATTATTATCTATTTTTTCTTTTAGATTATCAAAAATTTCGCTATCTAAAGGTTCACGATTATTAATTTCAAAAAAAGTGTTTTTAAAGTTTAGAATAACTTCTAAATATTCTTTTTCTTTACTTAAAATTTGATTTATTTTTTTATTTTTATTTTCTTCAGATGACCAGCGATTTCTTGATAATTCGGTGGATTCTAATGTATCACAAATTTCCGGAGTAATTATTTTAGGTAAAAGTGTATTTCCATCATATTTCTTAAATTCATATTTAAAACTTTTTATAATCTTATCAGGAATATTTGGACTGGTTTCCATTAGTCTATCAAATTCTTCTTTACAAATTTTAAGCATTTGAGTTACATTCATTCGTTCATCAGGATGTTTTGTAAGTTCAATTTTTATGTTTCTATAAAATTTATCCCAAGAAATACTTGAAACTCTATGGGATTCATTAAGCTGTGTAATTTTTAAAAATTGTTGAATAGTTGTAATTATTCCAGCTAAAATATTAAATCCTCCAACAACCATAACAAAAAAACTTTGATATTGTAAAGGAACTCTTTCTTGAGCAAAATTAGCAGTGCCTGTAAGAGTTGAAATAATAATTACAGGTATAGTATACCAAGCATTTAAATAACTATACATAGCATTTGATTTTGAGTGTAACCATCTATAACACATAGCTTTGTCAGCCCATTCAATAAGAATTTGTTCATGTTCAATTGTCCAATCTACATTCATATTATTTGTTAATGGAAGATTACTTTCTTCATTATTCATAATAAATATGAATAAAAATTTTTTGTAATAAATTTTTATTCAAATATATATAAATGGAATTAAACTTGGAACAGTTAAAAAAAAATTTTATGGTAATTAAAGATAAGAGGGAAAAAGTAACGAGTATATTTACAACTCTGGAGAGTCATTTATTAAATTTAAAAAAAATGTATTCGGAATTTGTAGAAAATAATAAACAAAATTTGTTTGTTTTTGGATTAGATTCTTTTCAATTTCAAAGTAAATTAATTGATATAGAGTTTGAAGATATGAAACGTTTATTTTTAGCTATAAATAATAGAATGTATTGTGAATATTATAAATTATATAAAATAATTTCAGAGTATGTGAAAGATAATATTTGTGATAAAACTACGCATGATCTTTTAAAAATAAATAATATTTTTCCTGTGTATAAAGATTTAGAACCATATAAACAATATAAATTTGAAATGATCCAAGAAATTCATGAAAATATAATATTATTATTATATGGAATAAATGAATTTATAATTAATAAAGAAAATGAACTTCAAATTCATAAAAAGAAACAAGAAATAGGTCTAAATATTAATAATTTTGTAACAACATTCAATTATAATATAAATATGGTAAAAGAAAAAGGTTTGTTGTTTATTTCATATATTGAATTTTTTCATAATTTACATACCAAATATTTACAAAGATTTACAATGAAAATGAATTTAATGTTTAATCAAGTAACTCATGACATACGTTTTGAAGATGGTCCAATAATTTCTGAATCAAAAAAACAAGAATTGATAAAAAACTTTGAGATAGATAATATTGATAAATCACTTATAAAACAAATAAGAAAATCATTCGATGATAATGATTCAAATATTTCTGAAGTATCCCAAAAATCAAATTATTTAAATGATAATATCAATGATGATTTATCATTCTTTCAAAATAATTGTAAAACATCTTCTATTAATAACGGAATTAAATTAAATAAAAATAAAAAAGAAGAATCAAATCCAATACTTTCAAATAATAGTGATAAATATAAAAAAATATTTAAAAATAATGTAAAAAGATTAATGTCAGGTATGTCATTTTTTAAAAAGAAACAAGATAATTTTAATTTATCTACAATTTCAAATGAAAGCAGTTTTAATGACTTAAATATTTCAGAACCAATAAACGATAATAATAATAATAATATTATTTTAAACATAAATGAAGATGTAGTGGAAGATGAAACAATTGATAAAGCAGAAGTAGAAGAGGAAAATTTTATTGAAATTATAAAATCATGTAATTTACAAACAGAAAGTTTAATAAATGAAAATAAAAAAGAGGTTAAAGTAATAAATTTATTTGATATATACAATTTACAAGACCAGGAGAATATTATAAATAAGATTATAAAGTTTCAAACTAACAATATTCCAGAAATAGATATAAAAACGGAATTAAAAGAAATAATTGGTTCGATTATATTTGATATTGAAAATAATAATAAAATAAATAAAGAAATAAATACATTTATTGTAGAAGATAAAATTGTAGAAGATAAAATTGTAGAAGATAAAATTGTAGAAGATAAAATTGTAGAAGATAAAATTGTAGAAGATAAAATTGCAGAAGATATAATTTTAGATGATAAAAGTGAAGAGGATAAAATTTCAGAAGATAAAATTTTAGAAGATAAAATTTCAGAGGATAAAATTCCAGAAGATAAAAATAGAGAAAATAAAATTATAGAAGAAGAATTAACAGAAAATGTAAATAAAAAGAAAAGAATATACAAACCAAGAAAAAATAATAAAAATTCAAAAGTATTATAAAAATAAATATTTATAAACAACTTAAAGACTCTTTAAGTTCTTTTTTTATAATATATAAAAAATTGAACTAAAGATAAATATATAATATAAACTATATAAAGAACACTATGGAACGTCGTATTAATAAAAAGATTGAAAATTATTTGGCTGAATTTAAAGAAAATATTAAAGAAAAAGCCATTGAATTAGGTGCTAAAGATACCAGTTTTCACCAATTAATTCAATATATTTATGATTATGACAGACTTAATTTGGTCAAAGAAGACTTTATGAAGAGAAAGAGAGTTAAAAATGTCGTTCATTTATCAGACCGTTGTTGTGCTAAAAGAGCTAATGGAGAACAATGTACCCGACGAAGAAAAGATGACACAACAGAATTCTGTGGAACTCATCTTAAAGGAACCCCACATGGTATTTGTGATGCGGATGGAGAAAATAAGCCCCAAGGACAAAAAATAGAGGTATGGGCACAAGATATTCAGGGCATTATTTATTATATTGATAAAGCATCTAATGTTTATCAAGTTGAGGATATTATTCAAGGTAAAATTAATCCCAAAATTATTGCAAAATATGTTAAAGTAGGAGATACCTATATCATTCCTGAATTTAATATGTAATAGTTCTTGTAAATTATTTAATTCTCATTTAACCCTATATTCAGTCAATTGAGAATTACAACATTTTGGTATTATATATAAAACTGAGTTTACGTTCCAAATAAAAAAAAAATAAATAATTAAATTTACATTTTACAAATCTACTAAACTAACAAATTCTTTATTAAAACATTTAATATTATTTTTTTATACTTCTTTCATTTCTTCGTATTTATTTTCAACATAATAAAGAATACAATTCACGTCATTTAATTCTTCTTGTAGTTTTTCAATTTGTATATGTTTACTAACAATGTCTTCTTCCTTATAAGCTAAACGAGAACGTAGATATTCATTTTCTTTTCTAATATTTTCTATTTCTTTGTAGAGTTTTTCTTCTGCCCATCTGGAATCTCTATCTTTTTCTTCAAGTTGAGAACGAAGTTCCATATTAACAATTTGATGATGAGTTTCTTGCTGTTCTAAATCCATAATTAAACGCTCAAACTGTTCTTTATTTTTCTGAATATAATAAATTTGTGCTGACATAGACTTTACAAGTTCTTCTAATTTAAAGATTTTTTCTTTATCAGGTAATGAAGGTTCAACTAAAATAGGTTCCTCACATTCCTTTAGTTTTTGTCTATGGACATTAATAATCCAATAATGATTAGAATCAAAATAAAATTTAGTAGTGCCATCAGCTGAACAAGACATTTCAATGAAAAGTCTTTGCACCAACTTATTCATATTCCATCTTTCAAAAATAACAATTACTCCATTATAACTTTTACCAAATTCATTATGTTTTTTTATTAGTTTTATATCCTTAACCTTTCCAATATTATTTGATTCAAAGGCATTAATAATAAAATCCTTGGTTTGATTTTCTTCAGCTCTTTTAATAAAAAGAGCAACATTATTAAACGAATTGGTATTCATTTCAAAAAGTATTGATGGAATTTTATAAATCAAATTTATGTAAGAAAAAGTATTTCAATTTTATTTTTTTAGAGCATAATAAAAAAATAGTTCAGTTAAAAGGTGTAATTCCCAGGAACATTCTTTTATTACAAGGAATATTCTTTTATTCCAAGGAATATTCTTTCATTCTCAGGAACATTCTTTTATTCTCAGGAACATTCTTGCATTTCCAGGAATTTTCTTTCATTCTCAGGAACATTCTTTCAATTTTCTATTATAAGCAGTTGGGGCGTGCGGGGTGTCCCCGCAATAAAATAATTAGTAATAAAAAAAAAATATGTGTATAAAAAAAAATTGAAATGTAATAAGAAAGAGAGAGTAAAGGTACTAAAGTTAAAAGTAAAAAGTTAAAAGAAATGTCGTTGTCTTTGTCTTTGTCTTTGTCAAGGTCAATAAGTGTAAAAGATTTATTGATGAAAAGCTTGGAGAAAAGTGTAAAGGATTTGATATGCGATTGTATATCGGAGGCGGCTTTGCGTCACGGTTTTGATGAGAAAGAAGAGATACGTTTGCAGGGTCTGGAAAATGTGTCTATAAGGGAGAGTGTCCTCCCTTCGGGAGGTCTTCTCCCGAAGGGAGGGAAGAAGCATTCGCAGAAGCACGCTCCGGAAGGGTTTCTTATGCCATTTATCCCAGAATCAATAGATATGAATGGTTGCCGAGGATTAGCATACAACCGTGGTCTATTTACTCAATGTGTAAAGAAACGCATGGATCGGCTGACGGATGGAAAGTTCTGTATGAGCTGCCAAACACAAGCAGACAAAAATGCCTCAGGTAACCCAGATTGCGGTACAATAGATGGTCGTCTGGCAAGTGGTCTCTACGAATTCAAAGATCCAAAGGGACGTTCTCCTGTATCTTATTTGAAAGTTCTGGCGGCTAAGGGTGTGAGCCCAGAAAATGTAGCTTCAGAAGCGGCAAAGCTAAATATAGTAATTCCTGAAGAACATTTAGTGAAGACAAGCACCCGAAGGGGGCGTCGTCCACTCCCTTCGGGAGGGAAGAAGACTTCTATTACCCATCGGGTAGAAGCGGATAATGTAATAGATTTGTTTGCAAAACTGTCTCAAGATTTGGTTGCGGAAGATGCTTTAGAAGAGTCATCTTCCCTCCCGAAGGGAGTGGACGAGTCAATGGGTGCTCTAAGGCTGTCGCCTATGAAGCTTACAGATGAAGAAAAGGCAGCAAAGAAAGCGAAACTTGAAGAAGAACGTGCTTTAGCAAAGCAAAAGAAGAAAGAAGAACGTGAAGCAAAAATAGTTCAAGAAAAACAAGAGCGTGAAGTAAAACGTAAACTTGAAGCAGAAGTAAAAAAGCAAGAGCGTGAAGCAAAGCGTGAACACAAGAAACAAGAAGGAAAAAAGAAATCCACAAAACCCCTTGCTGTTGCTCCTGCGGAGGAATCCACTTCCCATCATCCGGCGACAGCCTTAGAGCCCCTTGTTGTTGCTCCTGCGGGGAAACCCACTTCCCTTCATCCGGTGGCACTCCCTTCGGGAGGAGAGCCGCTTGCTGTTGCTGTTGCTCCTGTTGCTGTTGCTCCTCCCGAAGGGAGTGGGGAACCCCGCACGAAGGTTAGCGTCACCCGCATCCAAATCTCTGGAAAGTCCTACTTGAAGTCAAGTAGTAATATTCTCTATGACCCTGTTTCAAAGGAGGAAGTTGGACTTTGGGATCCAGAAAGCAAGACTATCAAGGACCTTCCAGAAGATGATGAACAAGAAGAAGAGGAAGATTACGACTCAGATAAATAAATTGCGGTGTACCCGTTCCCTCCAATTGGCTCTTCGGTGGATTAGATTGTAGAGAAAACTAATTAATTAAAATAAAGAGGGCATAAATCCCTTTTTTTTCCCCCAATAGCACGCCCCCATTGGCTCTTCGGTGGATTTGTGACTACCCCAATAGTTCGTTTGGCTCTTCGGTAGATTTGTGACTCATTCCCCGAAGGGAGGGGAAGCCCCCATTGGCTCTTCGGTGGATTTGTGACTCATTTCTTTAATTTGTGACTCATTTCTTTAATTTGTGACTCATTTCTTTAATTTGTGACTCATTTCTACCCGAAGGGTACAACATAGGGGGCACAGGGGGCGTGCGGGGTTTCCCCGCAACACATAGTATCACATGGTGGCATAAAAGGGTGCCTCCCGAAGGGAGGGGCAACACATAGTATCACATGGTGGCTCCCGAAGGGAGGGGACACCCCGCAATAAAGGGGGCATCAAATGGTAACCTTATGGTAACCTAATGGGGGCCACAGGGGGCGTGCGGGGTTTCCCCGCAACACATGGTAAACTAATGGGGGGCACCACATGGAAGCCACATTGTGGCATAAAGGGGGGGCTCCCGAAGGGATGGAAGCCACATTGTGGCATAAAGGGGGGCCCCACCTTATACCTCACGCAATTTATCTATTACTGTCTCCTTTACTATATTTTTTATTATTTTTGAATAATTTTTGTTAGTTTCTTCTTCACTCGTTCCTGACATTGATTCACTTACAATCTTCAAGTATTTATCATTCTCTTTTGATTTTGAATCTCTATAATCTGGATGTATTTTTGTCCATTCTGAAATTTGTTTTATATTTTTATGTGCTACATGTTTTATTGCATTTGTTAGTATTACTTTGTTTTCTGTTTCTTTATTCCATTCATTATTGTCTTTTATATATAATGTTTCTCTTTTACAATCTGAACAATGAATTGGTCTATCATTTACATTCAACTGCTTAAGACCATTAATTATTATTTTTGATATTCCTTCTGCATAACCTAATCTACCTGTTTCTTCTAAATCTTTTATTCCCACTTGTAACTGACTAACAAAATCCATTATATTCATTGCATTTTTACAAGTTTCATTCAAGAAAAAATTAAGATTAAATTGCTGATTATTATTTGTATTGTTAGTTGTATTACCTGCTTTCTTTGCTAATTCAATAATATGTTTATTCTGTTCTAACATTAGTTGCTTAAATTCTGAGTTTTCTTTCAAAAGGAATTGGATTAACTCCTTATCATTCATCGTTTCTACTGTTTCTGCTGGAAGATTGTTTTGGTTTGTATTATTGTGAGTAATACATTTTTTTTTGTGTCTATAATAACTACTGTCATGACAATAAGACTTTCCACAAAAACATAAAAATGTATTGTTATGATTTGTTTCCTCTACTAGCATATTACTAGCATTTACTAGCCGTTGATGTTTTAATGTATCATTAT
>Ga0209499_1003177_pt1 | contig 10150 bp, 9 predicted proteins | sample C_130208_EF_Meta_FD_187306 | JGI IMG/M metagenome (GOLD analysis project Ga0209499, IMG submission 187306) | Freshwater microbial communities from Lake Croche, Canada to study carbon cycling - C_130208_EF_MetaG (SPAdes) (version 2) | ecosystem: Environmental > Aquatic > Freshwater > Lake | place... | reverse complement strand
GGTTGTGGTCCGAGATGTCGCGGGTTCGAGCCCCGTCGATCACCCCAATAAACGTTAAAAATTAGGAGCATGCCTTGAGCGAAATGATCTTTGACGTTGTCATCGAAATTCCAGCCGGAAGCCGCAACAAATACGAGATCGACCACAAGACAGGCGAGATCCGACTAGATCGAATGCTCTTCACTTCAACACGTTTCCCCCATGATTATGGCTACGTAAAGAACACTCTTTCAAATGATGGCGATCCAATCGACGCCCTAGTTATGTTGGATGAACCAACATTTCCTGGTTGTGTTGTCTCATGTCGCGTAATTGGAATGTTTCGCATGGTCGATGAAAAAGGCGGCGATGACAAACTTCTATGTGTTGCAAATGGCGATATCCGAAAGAACAAACTTCAAGATCTTCATGACGTTCCAGAATACGAATTATCTGAAATAAAGCATTTCTTTGAAGTTTACAAAACACTAGAACCGGGCAAGCAAGTCCATGGGGGGGATTGGGTCGGCAAGGTCGCCGCCGAGGAAGAAATCAAGAACTCTTACGCACGTTTTAAAGAGCATTAAGCCTTAACTATCAATCTTTGCCTATGCCAATAGGCGCTGATAGGGTCTGCACTGCATTCGAAGTTTCCCCCTTTGGATGAGCTCGGGTTGTTAGCTCAGTTGGTAGAGCAGGTGACTCTTAATCACCGGGTCGGGGGTTCGAGTCCCTCACAACCCACTTACGTGCGTAAACCTGGCAATCTTCTTTCTGTGAAAAGTTCAAAACTTGGTGGCCCTTTCAGCTCACGTCACCAATAACGCTAGTTACTGAATACCAACAAAAGTTTTTGCAGAAAAAACCGATTAACGCCGCTTGCTTGTGGCAACTTCGAGCAGAGCCTTTCCAAAATATAATTTTCAAATTGTAATCTGGTCCGTCGCAATCCTTCGATTTTCAAAAATATAAATTGATCTTCTTTTCCATCTGACCAATGTCTATTGTTATTGGTCAAGCGCAACCAATTTGTCCCGAGAATGCGGCTTACCTCGTAATGGGTAATATCGGACCAATCACTCTCAAAGGCTTGATAATTCTTGCTACTTTCGGTTAACCCTTTTTTACCCAACATTCTGCAATCATCGATGATAATCACGCAGTTATCAGTCAAATTTGCTCGTGACAGAGTATGAAGTTCTGAAAGTAGAGGGGACTCCACGCTTCCCATAGCTGTACCGGGGCCCGAATAATGGGCGTCGAGAAAAAATATGCAAGATTCTATTTTTTTTTCAAGCACTAGTGGTAGCAATTCTGCAGAATCTCCATGATAAAAATGCACATTACCTTTATCACTAAACCTATTTTTGTTGTACTCGTACCACTTCGCGTCAAGTTCCAGACTATAAATATTTTCGAATAAGGAAGAGTCTATAATTGCCTCCAGATTTTCTCCCTTGTAGGTTCCAGTTTCGACATAAGAATTTTGAGCCAAAAATGCCGTACGTTTGTAAAAACGCTTTCTTAAAAGGCTCATGGTATAAATACTAAGCGATCATTCCACAAATCTAGTGCCATTTTTAAGGACTTTTTCAACGGCGTAAAAGAATTCTTTACTTATCCGTTTAGGAGAAGTTTCTTCTAGCCAAGACTTCATATCAACGGGGACTGAAACCTCATCCGATTTCCGCTTAGTCTTTCGAATCTTGATCTCATTTTGAATTGCCTCAATCAACGAATTTAAATCACCCGATTTGTATTCTTTCACAAGACTTAAACGACGAATTCCAGAAAGTGTTTCGAGATCGGGTACGAGAGAAACCACAGAGAAACTCAGAGCTAGTATTATTGAACCTGAATTAAGGATCTCGCCTTGGTCCTTAAAAGGAAAAATAGCCATATCCAAAACATTAAAGTAATGGCGGATCTTGTTATCCAATACATGTCCAGGAAGATATTTTATGCAGTCATCAGATTTTTGCGAACTCATAATTCTGTCTGAAAATAATTCGTCTTGACTATCACCTGCGATAAAAAGATATAGGTCTGGGTTGAAAGTCTTTAGATTCAAATAAGCTTCCAAAATTAGGGAAATATTTTTATATGGCTTGATACCGCCCACGTATCCAATTACAATCCCATTTTCTGGAATTTGTAATAGATTCCTAACATCTAAAGTTGAGTCATTATTCTGATACGACTCTGCATAATTCGGGTGTTTACCTATAAAAGTCACTGATGAAGGGAATTCAAAGCTTAAGTATCTTATAAATTCTCTATGAGAATCTTCAGACAGGAAGTGCACGAAGTCAAACTTTTTGAGCACTCGCTTCATAAACCGTTTGTGTTGACGTATATTTCCTTCCTCGCCATGGTTAGAAAAATTATGTATCGTTACAATTTTTAATCTTTTCGAACCAATTCCTTTGAATAGTCGATTAACACCTAACCAAATAAACAGCTCAACCTGTATAAATTTTCTGCCATAAAAAAACTTTAATCCCTCAATCCAGTGAAAGTGGATTACATCCACTTCTTCGGGAATGGAAAAAGGATCATGAACCGGATGAACTGAAAAATTGAACTTTTCCTTTTCGGAATAAAGTAAATCTTGAAATGGATTGAATTCCCGGGCGTCTGACCAAAATCCTAAAGTAGGCATACCGAAAGTATAAAGCCTTGAGGATATGTCCTACACAAGATCAATTACATATCTTTATCTAGCGCTTGTAGTAAAATTTGGGAATGGTTCCCACGCGCACTAGGTTCACATTGTTGGATGGATTGCGCGGTATCGCTGCGTTTGGTATCATGTTTTATCATTTGTGGTTCAACTCAAGATGGTTTTTAGGCACTAACACATTTGTTGATTTCTTCTTCGTGCTATCAGGTTTTGTGCTTGCGCCATCACTAGCCAAAGAAAATGGTTTCAGTGCAAGAAAATTTATCACGAAAAGATTAATGCGACTATATCCAATATTAGTACCAGTTTTTATCACGCTAATAGCGTCTGAAAAAATCCCACTGCTTTCAAGAAAACTTCATAGTAATCCGCATCCATTTGTAAATTATCTTGGCGCATTTCTGTTACTTCAAATTTTCTGGGGAAGCTTGTTGCATATTAATATTGCACTTTGGAGTCTGTCCGCTGAGTGGTTTGTAAATATAATATCTGCAATATTTTCACGACGAGGGCGAAATTTTTATTTAATCATGAGTTTTGGAGTCTTCGCTGAAACATTGGGGCTAACACTTAACCATAAGTATCATTTAGGTTGGGGGGTCATTCAGTACCTTATTGCTGCAGGTAGGGCCCTTGTCGGTTTCTACTTGGGATTATTTCTGCGACACAGACTCGAGGTTACAAACAAGGTCAGTGGTCCATCGTATAAAATTTGTGGACTCCTGTTCATAGTAGTACTCAACTTCTTTTTATTTGCGGTATCGGATTACTTCGTTATTCTTGCCGCGCCCATTTTTTACTTCGTAATTTTGCATCTAGCTAAATACGAAGAAAATAAATTTCCGAGCTCTTTCCTAAAAGGGTGCAGTTACCTTGGGAAAATTTCTTATGGAGTTTATGTGTGGCACCTGGTAATTGGTGGCATTCACATTCCTATCTTGTTCATCGACTTTATGGGATGGCACTTGACCGGAATTTGGTTGCGGTTTTTCACGATGACTATAACTGTTTCTTTAACAATTCTGGCTACAGAAATGTCAATTAAATTTTTTGAAATTCCAATCAGAAAAATAGCAGGTAGGTTATTTGATTAATCCTCATATGACCGAGTGATTTCGGGTTTGTTTGAAATTGTCAAGTAAGAAGCTTGTTGGATTTAGTGCGAGTACCTTACGTTTAACGGAGGACTTGCTAAATTTGTTTCAGCCAGACAAAGTCAGCATCACTGAATTATTATTACCGGAATAATTCGGGCGGAAACGTAATCTTGGCACTTTGTGTATCTTGTGTTTGCGCTGAAAATTTGTTTCTCTAGGTTAAGATGTTAACGTGCGAAACCAACGAAGTTTAGGGTTAGATCTACTCAGAATCTTTGCCTGCTCACTAGTTCTTTTGTTTCATTGGTCAACTTTTCCAGGTCGATATTGGAATTTCACCTTTCCACCTTTGCGAGTACCAGGCTTGGAATGCTTCGCAAGTCGTGGTGAATTGGGAGTTGATATATTTTTTATAATAAGTGGAATAGTGATTGCACAGTCAGCCATAAATAGAAGTTTTTCAGATTTTATGCGGGCAAGATTCCTTCGCATTTATCCAGGACTATTTGTCTCTTCGATCATCACCATACCAATCCTTTGCTCGAGGCCGAATCAAACCTGGACGCTAATGAAGTATAACATTTTTTCAGGTTTTTTCTCGTCGACTGGAATACAAACAATAAGTCATATTTTTTTCAACCGAGTAGAAAACTATATTCCGGCAACTTGGACGCTTTGTGTGGAAATTCAGTTCTACTTCGTTGTTGCCTTCTCAATTTTAATTTTTAGAAACCTGACAGAAAATAAGCTCTACTATTTTGCCTATTTATCACTACTCCTTACCGTAACTTTCCAAGGAGGTTACAACTTCTCCTCCTATTTCATCTTCGGAATCTTTATTAGCCTTGTAAAGAATTATAAAAATTTGCTCTTTTGTGCACCTGGAATTTTCGTATCTGGATACTTTATGCTTGAAGAGATTAATCGGCGCGAACAGCATTCATTGTCGCTGTACTATGTAGAACCATTGACTAAGAATAGTCATCCGAGCTTCTTCAATTTTGGGCTTATCTTGATGGTGGTCTTTTTTGCTTTTCTGAAAAATCCAAGAATTCTTAAAACTAAACCGATTGCAAGATTCATTAAAACTCTCTCACTAATGACATACCCAATATATTTGTTACATGAGACAGCGGGTATGGTCGTTATTGAAATCCTCTATCGGAGCGGACTATCACCCAATTTGTCGTATTTGATTTCGTTTCTTTCAGTAATGTTCACCTCCTGGGTGACAGTTAATTATTTTGAACCATTTTTTAGGGACCTTTTTGAAAAAGTCAGATTGCGTATTTCTAGAACCAAGTAAAAAACTCAAGGGTTATTTCATCTATTCTGGATTCTTTAAACTCTTGATTTAAATAACTGTGCAGAAGACCCCCATTTTTTTCATCTCACGAACGCTTTTTTTTCTGCAAGCTGTGAGCAAAGGACCTTGGAATCAGTAAACTTTTTTTCCTCCAAAATGTCTTCTTATGGGAATCTCGAAACATCTGATAGAAATTTCAGTTGCAGTGATTACCGCAATAATTGTGAGAATTACAGAGAAAAGTTGCAATGACACTCCAAAAAGATTAATTCCCAAAAAACTAATAATGATTTTGGGAATACCAATCGATGCAATAACCACATGCCAAACGTAAATTCCAAAAGAAATTCGTCCCAAATAGGAACAAACTGCTTTGAACTTTTCAGAAAATCGATTCTCGTCCAAATGTAAAACTTCTTGGATCAGCAAGAAGAACGCAACAGGAGCAAAAACCACTGCAAATTCAGTGATAAAAATCAGCACAAAAAGAAGAGCAATTAGGATGGCAATCCAGAAAAACCTTTTCACGGAGAAGGCATTATGCTTCAATTGCATTTTTTCGTGCAAAATTAGACCCAAGTTGAAACCGACCATAACGCGTCCAATGGCAACGAAGTATCTTGTTAAACCCCAATATAAATGTAATTCGTGACTTATAACTAACCCAATTAACTCAATCATTGCACCTGATAGAATAAAGATTTTAATACTTTTTTTGGAACGAAAATTTGCCGCCAAAACATTTGCAAACATTTCTGCTGAAAGGCTCCAGAGAGGAAAATCTGGAGTTAGCAGTGGGGCATAAAAAACCTGCAATAGGAGAAAAGCCCCGAGGTAATCGAACAGTGGTATCCCATGATTTTCTGGTAAAAGTCTTGAAATCAGCGGAATTTTTTGCGTAATTAGCAGAACAAGAAAAACGGGAATTAACATTGGATAAAAGCGGAGGACTCTACTCCTGATAAATTCCTTAGTCGAAACGGCTCCTTGTTGAAGTAATTTTGGGGCTAAAATAAATCCTGAAAGCACAAAGAAAAAATCGACAGCCATATTGATTCCAAAAAAGTAATTTTCCACCAACCATAGGTGTCGACACATTACTAGGCCAGCCGCGACTCCCCGTAACGCATCCAAAAGGAGGAACCGCTTCGGCTCTGTTAGAGACATGCCATTATTCTAACTAGAAAACGTCCGAATCAATCTGAATTTGAGTGGTTTGCAGTTATAGCCCCTCACATCTTATATAGAAAATTGCTGGGATTTTTTAACACCGAAAATTCTCATGATCAGCTCACCTCTAATGGTTCTCTTACACCAAGAACCAATTGATCGGTAAAAGCAACTCCTCAAGACACCTTAAGAGCAAGACATTCTTTAAGCAATAATCCCGTGAGAAAGAAACCAGATTTACCTTCGATTAATTTGACCGGTAGGATAAGCAGTATTTCACGTCCTATGTAATCGAAAGTAATTTCGGATCTCACTTTCCGTCAGCGACTCATAACTGCGGACAGAATGGGCGATGTACTTCTTTCTTTCTATAATTTCATTCGGTGGTAACGGAAGTCCAACCGCGGCCACGCCAAGGAGGCCATTAATTCCTCCGATGTCTGCGATCTCATAACCGGCAGCGTAGGTGTGTAGGGACAAGAGGAAATCGTCCGGAATTGGGGCGCCAGACAATAGTTCATCATCCAGCCATCCAAATTCCGACCACACACGCAACATTTCTGTGCGAAGAAATGTTGCGGCACCCAAAGTATTAAAGCCTCTGACATACCCGTGAGAAAAAGCTTTTTTTTCACGCTCCGCGAGCGTTTGTCGCATTCTCAGTTTAAAAAAAGTCTGTCGACCACCACGTTTTCTGAAAAGCTCTTCTGCCCAATCATAATTTCTTGGATGCCCGTGGATAGTGCTTACAGCACCCGCCATACCAACATTTCTATTCTGATCAAATATTGCCTGAACTTTAGTGAATACGTCTGGCCGGATGAAGACAGCGTCGGCATCGAGGCGTAATACTATTTCGCAATCAAAATTTTTTAGAATAAAATTAAATGCATAAAGTTCTTTCTGAAATAAACCTCCGTAGGAGCCCTTTGGCCAGTTTAATTTTGGTAGAACTATACAGTCCCCCGAAATTTTCTTTTGTGTAACGTAGTCTTGTATTAATACCACTAGCGCATTCGGCTCATAGTATTTTATTGAATCAACTGTGTCTTGAATATTATCACGCTCTGCAGCCGGGACTAATATCGCATATTTATTTTTCAAATTATGGAATTTTCTATAAAGCCTGTAGCGACCCACAATCGTGGTTTTTTTCCCCAAACCAATACGTATCTGCACATGAGCAAAGTGTAGGCTAAAATCATACGAAAGTTTGGTGTAAATTTGAGTAAATCGGGTGGGCTCTTCGGTTGCAGGTTAGGGTAGGTTTTAATGGGGTTAACTTTATTATGCGGTTTTTTTGAATTTGAATAGACTCGGGATAGTCATATATTAGCCTTTCACGAATCTTGGCCTCGTTTTTCAAATTCACAAAAAAGCAAATTACTCTTTCAATACTTTTCGCAGATACAGGCTCTCGAGCATGTTGTGCAGCCAGGTGACCTTCAATCGATTACGAAGTCTAATCAGATCTGATTGCCTCGAATTCAACGTTTCGTTTTCGCTCAAAAAAACCCGACTATTCCAATACTTCTCTTCTAGAACTGATAGTTGATTCAATTCTTTTTTTATATCACCAAAATGAGTGTTGATGTCAGAAGGCTGACTTTTGTGATCACGCGTACTACGCAAAAGTAAATTCAAAATTTGCATTACACTCAAGCCTGCAATTGATTCGCCATTTGTAAAATTAGCATCGTATCGACCTGGGATGTTCCACCTTACGTGAAGTCTGCGTTGCAATCGAAGCATCTCATGCTGAAAAACGTCTTGGAATGGCGAAGGTAGTTCGATGTTGTAAGTCCTCAAGGCGTGATTAATCTTCTCCAAATCCTTTGACCGATATTTAGACCCCAGAGATTTTAGGTAAATTTCGAAAATATATTGACTTTCAACGAACGCCTCTCTTCGAATAGCGAACTCTCGGGTTCCAAAAGTTGGACAAATTGCCTCCTCTCGCTTGACTTGGTAATGATCAATGTCATTTACGGAAACTGCGCCAATTTCATCAATTGATGAAGCTTCATCCAAAAAATATTGCAAATTCTTAAAATAATCCTTCTTGAGGAAGACATCCTCCTCCTGGAAAACCGCAAACTCTGAGCTAAAACTCACAAATATTTCGGACATTACATTATAGAAAGATTGTGCAATGCCTACGTTGGATTCTTGGGTTATAATTTTAGAACTAGGAAAATATTTCCTGACCAGGCGTAACGTCTTATTTGTTTGATCAGATTCGAAATTCTCCTCATTCTTTGAACCAGAAAACCCATCAATATGGAAAACTACAAGTTTTTCACTGAGTGGTAATGTAGATCTTTTAAGAGACTCAAGAACATGTCGTGACAAATGAGGTCGGTTAAAGAGCAGGACCCCAACCGGATATTGAAAGGCGTTCATACGTAACGGGTAACTGTATTAAAATTTAGGTCCATTTTTTACCCACTAAGTTAAGCATTTTGTACTTCATTTGATCCTTGACATCTAAAAGTTCAAGGCGTGAACCTGCGTACAAATCAATCAATTCCGGAAATATTTCTTTGTTATTATGGAAATAAGATAACAGAGCTTCTTCATGTCTCCAGTAATTAGAGTATTCATAAACCCAATTCATTCCACCGAAGGCGCCCAAACCCTTTTTTGAGTCTTTGAGTATTTCAATCGAAGTAAAATAGCGTTTGGCATCTTTTGAGAAGTGCCATGGCTTTGGATTGCCCGTAAAATGCAATATTTTCTGCCCAATACTCGAACCTGGCATTACCATCGCGTTAAACTCTGAAGGTAAAATTCTTTTATCTTCAGCCAGAAGGTAATTTAATATATCTTGTTCGCTATGAAAAAAACCATAATCTTCGACGTTTTTACTTATTTCTCGCCAAACTCTTGGAAAGTCTAATTTTTTCCATCTTAAAGGATTTCCAATAAATATTCCCGCGTTAAAGTAAGAACTACCACTTGCAATATAGGCCTTGTTTAAACTTTCCTTGGGCATGTTTTCAATAATTGCTCTATCAATTACAGCTGAAATAGTTACTTCCTCTGCCTGACCTTCCTCGAGCGAAAATATTTCATCCCACCTCGCCAATGGCAAAGTGTCCGCATCAAGCCAAAGAAAATTTTCTTCCAAGATGTCCATCCAAAGCAGGCGGGTATAAATCTGAATATTTAAATCCGTAGTCTGAAGATCTTGATCAAGCGAAAAATCCCTTATTTCCATCGGAATATTCAGGAGATGGGAAAAACTTTCTATAATTTTTTTAGTTTTCCCACTTAAGCCTCCGTTGACTGTTCCAACGGCAACGCGGAAATCTCTTGAGGCGTGAAATCTTGCTGCGAACATTGAGACGAGAAATGGCCAAAGGTAGGAGTCGTCTATTCCAGCACAGACCAAATTAATCCTAGGCGTCATGTCTTAATTTGACCCAAAAACGGAAGGATTTGAATTTCCCATCGCGATCTTGAGCATCGTCCTAATAGACCATTCACGTATCACGGAGCAGTTTATTTGCTTAACCATTCTGGACTTTGGCGCTGCGTACTTTGCTTGTCTTACCCTTTTGAGTTATCGCAAAACTAACAGTGGCAACCTTACTTGTCAGATTAGATTGGGCGGCTAATGATTGTAAATGATCGCGAAAACCAACTCCATACGGTGAAGGCGTGCCAGTCTCGTCAGCAATCAAGCTGTGCTTTGCACAGGGCCAATTCTTGTCCGTAGCATTCCAGGTCCAGGCGACATACGAAACATTATTGGCGTCGGCCCAGTTCATATATTTGTCAATGTAACCGTGGTTGCAATCCGGTTCGCCTAACTCACCTGTCACTAGTGGGACCGTGGCGGTAATGGGTGCATATTTTTGATTCCAAGCGTTTAAATTGTTGCTGAAATTCATGCCACTGTAGTTGTGATTG
>Ga0209499_1003172_pt1 | contig 10159 bp, 12 predicted proteins | sample C_130208_EF_Meta_FD_187306 | JGI IMG/M metagenome (GOLD analysis project Ga0209499, IMG submission 187306) | Freshwater microbial communities from Lake Croche, Canada to study carbon cycling - C_130208_EF_MetaG (SPAdes) (version 2) | ecosystem: Environmental > Aquatic > Freshwater > Lake... | reverse complement strand
TTCCAGGCTTTTCAACAATTACAATAGTAATGCTCATGATTGTATAATGTTTGTAGAATGGGTTTAAATAGTTTACACATTTTAATATATCCCATGAAGGTATATATTGACAATTATTCAGTTAAGGACCTTTTTTCAAATATTACCAATTTTGAAAAATATTACAAATCGACAAACACGTGGGCGGAATTTTATACACACGAAGGAGTTTTTACAATTGAGAAAAATCAAGTATTCAAACTGAATGTTGTAGATGTTGATATAACTAGGGTCGATAATTTAATACTTGACAATTCGTATTATACCAAACATGCCGTGTATCAATTGCCACCGAATCATATTGTTCACATAATAACCCAAATGGTGTATGCGACATCATTCAAATCAAATATCAAGTTAGTTATTGAAGGATTTAGTAAAAATGACATCTTTGACCCGTTTAATTTTTATTTTGATGTAAGTGATAATGTTGCTCTTCATCATGTGAACAATGAAATTAAATTATTTCTATAATATAGAGATAGAGAATGGCGTCCCAAGATAAAATTTGGTTAAATATGCGATCAAATCCATATAAACATGGTGGTGGGTCATTCAAAGATGCATTTCAAGCAGAAGCGATAAAAAGTCTCGTAGGGTTTGATTTTGGGAAAGTTAGCGCACAACTACCAGATATTCGCGATCAAACTCAAATTGCGCCTGGTTGTGTGATTTTAAACATCCGGATTAAGTTAATTCCATTGAAACAAGGAGAAATAGAAACTCCTGAATATCTAAATCAAACGGAAAAATTTATGAGAAACACTGCGGCGGAACTAGAATTACAGAGCAGATTTGCGGTTGATGGGTATGCGCTTCCAATATTAGGATTCATGGCAATACGTCGCGATACAGTCCTTATGGAAGAATATGGAATAGCCAATATACTTGCGAAAATTAGATCAGTACCATATTATCCTCTGGGCTCAATTGATGGTTTTTTTGTGATCATGTTAAAATGTGGATATAATGAACGCAATGGAATAGTATTACAAGTATTTGATAGCCCCCCTCAGGATAAACAAGTCATGGTTGATAGTGTGATTAATTTTATAAATTATGCGATTGATGTTCAAAATGTTATTTTGTATGATTTCAAACCACCAAATTTATGTAGGTCGCCATTTGAACCCGGCAAAGTGGTAGGCCTTGATTTTGACCCAAATTACTGTATCAATATTGGTCGTTTCGCAAGTCAACCTAGACCAGCAGCAATTATGAAAGCATATATGTTTTTAATGTTTGCTTGTTTCCAATATAGTTTTGGTGAAAAGGACATTAAAATAACGATTGCGCTACATAATGGGCTAGTAAGATTACATGTTGATAAATTATTAGATTCTATTATTTCAAACCCTGTATGTGTAAAAATGTTAAAGCATTATTTATACCTGGAATTATCACCTATTAAATTAAGGGATGTTTTAAGATACAAATACATCGATCGTATTGCCGCAGATGCGGGGGTTTCTACATTGGCTTTAGCCGCTGCCAAAGCGCCTCAATGGGATGAACCTATGCAAGGGGAAAAGGGTGGGCGTAAGAAAACAAAACGTAAGAAATCACGGCGCCGATTTTACACCATTGCGCATTGAAAATGCGCAATCAGCATCATCTTCGCCACTCATAACAGCCCCCGAAGGGGGCGTTTTGAATGAGCAAAGGTGTAATAAAAATGGAAAAGAGATGTGTGTTTTTATCCAGGATAAACAAATCTTCAAATAGTATATGTTATTGTGGACCATCCAAATCACTTTATTATCAATTATATTAATATTTTTGGTTCATTATCTAATAAACTTTTTTAAATCAACATTGACGGTTCCAAAGATTAAGGATTTAGTGAATAACCCGGCACACAAATACGAAAATATGTATAATGTAATTTCTAGTCATCGAGAAGTAACCCCGGCTCCAACACCAGACACTATGAAAAATGATTTAAAGTCCTTTTTAAAGAAACAGCTCAGGTCGGAAGAAATGACAAGCACCGAAATTTCCACATTGGATTATTCATTTGTATAATCGATATAAAGATTATTCAAGACTTATTCTAGAGTGCGATGTTACATGACGATATTTTAGCGACTTTTCCAAATATCAAACTTTCTTATGAGAATATTACGCATAAAAAAGTTTACAATGCTGATTTGGTAATGGCGATTCCACAAGGAATTAAATGCTTTGCCTGGTTCACTGTATATAATGATCAAAATGTGTGTGTATTGATAGAGCTAGCGAGTAACAAACAATTCGCGAATGTTCGATTTGTAAATGCGTGCTTTCACACCGAATTGTCGTATGGCACAATCCTTTATGGAACATCATTTTACAGTCCGGCATTTTTTACGATTGAAGATATTTTTTATTATAAGGGTGATGATGTGTCGCGACGTAATTGGGGTGATAAGTTGGTATTGTTCCAAAAAATGTTGGATACCGAAATTTCACAAAAATCATATAATAAATCATTTGTTGTGTTTGGGCTACCGGTGTTGAGCAACAATTATGAGGATTTGTTGTTTAAGACTAAATCGCTGCGATACAAGATTGATAGTATTCAATTTCGAAATTATAATCGGGTAAATAATTTCCAATTTATGCCGTTTTTGGTAACACATAGAAGTAACCAAACTCCAAGAAATATTGCGCAGCCACATATATATAGACCCATACATAGTTCTACAAATAATACTATGAACAATCCTAATTTCATAAATGTTCAACCAGCAAAGGTTATACAACCCACAAATATCCAACCACTTAAAAATAATACAAGACGGCGCGAAGTAGTCTTTACTATTAAGCCGGATATACAAAATGATATTTACCACTTGTATTGTAGTGATGGTAAGGAATTCGGTATTACATGTATTCCAGACTACACAACCAGTGTTATGATGAATAACTTGTTTCGAAGCATTAAAGAGAATAAGAATCTAGATGCGCTAGAGGAAAGTGACGATGAAGAGGAATTTCAAAATGATAAGGTGGATCGGTTTGTCTTTATGGATAAGGCATATAAAATGGTATGTGCGTTTCATACTAAATTTAAGAAATGGTATCCGGTGCGTTTAGCAGATGAAACCGAAAAGTTGGTTGATCGTAGCAATTTGTATATACATAAATAGGTTATTTTATAGAGTTATTATATACATGTCAGCTGGTTCTGGAGCATCTAATTTGGGTTATGGGGGGACTGTGCCATTAAGCAATGTAAATGGAAATTATGTGAATGTAGGAAACACGAATAACCCGATTCATTTTGGTAGCAATCAAATTCCCGGAACCTTTGGACTTCCTGGTTTAGCAGGAGCAAAGAGCAATGTTGATGCTGCGGCGGGAATAGTTCCTGGAATATGTATGAACGGAGGAGCTTTAAAACGAAAAATAAAAAATATCACTAAAAAGTATAAGATGAGAAGTAAACGAAATTTGACAACTTTAAAAAACAGAGTTCGGGCCAGATATTCTCGCGCGTTAGCATTAGCCAAGTCTAAAACAGGCGGCAGAAAACGAGCTCTTAGACGTAGTCGCTCTGTTAGCAGAAGCCGTAGCCGCGGGCGTTCTCGTGGTCGTAGTCGCTCACAACGCGGTGGTTATTCGCAGTATCAAAATAACTTGCCTATGACACAAACATATTCGCTTGGTGGTATGCTAGATCCGAAGATGTCGGCTCTGGCGAGCCCTCCGCCATACGAGGTTCTGCCAAATTGTGTGAACTGTGTGGATAATTACAATCACTTTACGGGCAAGGGTTTTCCATCGGCAGGACATTAACTTTACATATTTTCTCAAATTCAATTTGAAATGATATCACTTATACTTAGAGCAATCAGCATTGCTCTTATACACTGTTCGTCTCTGGGTTTGAGACCGTTTATTTGGCGAAGACGGTAGTGTTTGTAATTCCATTGTATCTACAATACAATAATGTTTCCCTAATTCACGATTTACCCAAGTCATTCCCCAATCACCAATTATTTCTGTATCTATTACCTGTATATGTTCATTTGTTATGGTATGACGACCATCGTTTTGTATCCTTCTGTATAGTGACATTGTCACACTTTCTTTTCCATAGATAGTTTGTTTTATGAATTTGTACGGAATTTGAATTTCAATTTGCCCGCCAATTGACATCTCTTTATTTGCGATTGAAGCCTTTTCAACCAAACTCGCGATAAATTCGTTATTTCTGTATTCTTCATTCAATATGCTTGTGTAGGTAATTTCAATTGTTGGTTCGTAATTAGTCATTTTATATTAGACTCTTGAAGATTTAACTTTAAATTGTTACATTATAATTATTCGAGGGTATAATTCATACCTATCTTGTTATATTCAATTGTCCAAGCTTATGTGGTTGTAGAGGTGGTTTCGGCTTCACAGGAATATTTGGATGAGCGCTTCTCTGCCTTGGTATACTAACAGGAACCTTTTCAACCCGCGGGTTTTCAATCGGCACCTTTTCAGTCGGCACTTTTTCAGTCGGCACCTTTTCAGTCGGCACTTTTTCAGTCGGCACCTTTTCAAAAGCGGTACCCTTTTCATTGGATAGATCTCGTAGGGTAAAATCCTCAATTGTATCTGGATAAATTCCAAATACTTCTTCCCATGTGGTCTCAACAAGTTCGTTGGAGGGAAACAACGTAAAATTTATTTTATTGTTTATAAACCTATATTTTTTATTCTTATTGTGATCCATTTCCAAGCAGTTTATGTCAATATATTCATCAGTACGCTTGGTCACAATCCGCGTATACTTATCAACGCATATACAAGACCTAATCCTAACATCCTGCGTATTGTCACAAATCATATATTCATTTATACCCGTTTCTTCAATTGAATATAACTCCATATTTTGAGCCTCCCAAACGGCCGATGGGTTGTCTCGCTCTCGTATAAACATAACATTGTCAATAAACATATATTCGTGAAGCTGATTCATAGAAAGATCATTTACATTATAAATGTTAAATTTGAACTTCACTATTATATTATTATTATGATCAACATTAAAAAACCCGTTGTATATCATAGATCCTCTTTTAAAATTTATTAAATAAGTGGAATTGTTCATTCTATAAGATGACAAATTTTATTTGTGATGTTACTATATGAATGAATTACAAAAACGATTTCTATTATTTTTAATTGGGTGTATAGGGACCCGTACATTACTTGTTTACATTGCCAAAAATACAAGTGTTGATTACCTTCCCATCTTAGGTTATATAGCACTTTTACCCGCCTTAGGGTTCACATATATATACATAACAGGTTCAAGAGAAACAGGGGTCGAGGTGTTAGGTGGAAAAATATGGTGGAACAATTTACGACCTATACATGCGATTTTTTACAGTTTGTTCGCTTATAACGCAATCCATAAAAATAAACGATCGTGGATATACTTGCTATATGATGTGTTATTTGGTTTGGGTAGTTTTTTGACACACCACTATTTAGCTGGCAGTTTTTCCAAATTATAATATTTTTTCAAATGTATTCGAACATGGATCATATGTAAAATCTGTGATCACAAGGGTATCATTATCTAGAGAACTAAATTTGTGTTTCATTTTGGAACTTTTATAATTTTGAATAATATTCCAATGTGCGAGTGGAGGGTTCAAGCACTGAACATAATAAATTGTATTATTTGATAAAAGACCGGCTGTATAACTTAGACTGGATGGCGATGTCACTAATACATCCGCAAATACAAGCTGCTGGAATGTCGTTTCTAGAGATTCATTTATATGAAGCAATGTATTATCATTCTCAAATATTTTAAAATCCTTCACATTCCCCTGTGAATAAATGTGAAATTTAGCATTTGGGTATGACTGATTCAATTGTTGAATCACTGTAATATAAAAATCAACAGGGACATCCATACCAGGCAGTTGAATCGCAGTTATAGGACTATCTAATATATCTTGGAATAGATTGTCTTGCATTGGTACTCTATCTTTGGATTTTTGGTCAACCACAATGTAATCATGAGGATTGATTCTTCGTATATGAATGGCTATATTTATAAATGAAGTATCGTATAAGTTCACTTTATCCAAATAAAACATTGATTTCAGTAGTTTCAATGAATTTGATTGTGAGCACCATTCAACATTTTTGTGATAAAACTGTAATAATTCAAATATATTCATTGGTTGAGGAATAACACCTGGTATGTTAGATTTTAAAGTGTCGATACAATTAATCATTTTTTCTTTTTTATTTATGTAATCAGGCTCATCATTATAATTATGTCGCATCAGCTCGAATTGTGAATATACAAATTCATATTTATTGAATTCCGCATACATAAGAGTATACATGAGATATTTATAATTTTCACCAAAACCATCATCTGGTCTCAAAAGATTGGTTATAGTTTTCATTAGATAATATTATTGTTATATTTTTAAGTTCATGTGTCTTAAATATATTACTATTTTTTGAATTTTAGCAAACATCCCCCAGATGACGCAGAAGTTTCATCATCACTATCATCCTCTAGAATAGAAGACTTTTTGCTACCCTTTTTATTTGCTGGATCAAATATCATTGTCCAACTCGACGTATCTAGAATAGGTTGTCTGTTATAATCAACACTATTTGTTCCAATGATTCTATAATTTTGCTTTTTATAATATGATTTTCTTTTTAGCCATTGGCGATGAAAGACATCGTGTGTGTCGACAATATCATATATGATAGGGTGGGTCGTAGCATGTTTGGCTCGCAATATTCTGCCAACTGATTGAACAATATCCGTTTTGGGGCTAATCAAGAACTCGGCATTCAGTGTGGGAATATCTAGTCCTTCGCTACACATACTGTATGTAGCAAGGATGACTTGTTTTGTTTCCGACTTTTTTAGCTCTTCTTCGCTCATTCCACCAACATAATAACCGACAGATGCTAAATTTCTACACACGAATTTATTATACATATATTCAAGGACATTCAAGTTATGAGACATGATGATCGTATGTTGTTGTTCCAATGGCTTTACAAATGGATTTTCAATGTAATGTTGCTCAAAACCGACAACCTTGTTACATGAAGGACATTTGGGACGGCGTTTTACTGTTTTCTCATTTCCCTTTTTGTCAACAACCACTTCGGGTTGTTCGGCCAAAGCAACAACCTTTTTCAAGCAAGGCATACAATACTTAATTACACCACAGCATGTATTTTTCATTAAATAATTGTCTCGTTTTGCGCATATTTCACAACATGGGACATCTGCGTCCATTTGTTTCTTATGGATTTCAATCTGTGATTTGTCTACATTGTTAACTTGAATAAAATCTGTAACCGCCTGAATAATGAATTCGGTTCGTCGGTTATAAGTAGACAACTTGCTAATCATAGAGCTTATTTGTGGTTGACCCCTAAAATCAAGTATGGTTTGATTGAATTCAGCATCATTGGTTTTATATGTAAGCGCTCTCACCTCCACTTCGCCATCGTTTTTTCTCTCTGCTTTGTGAACTACATTCCCCAAAAACATCTTGAATACTTTGGTGGTTCCATCCTTTCGCTCCATTGTGGCTGATAAACCCAGCATATATTTGGTTACCACTTTGAAAAGTGCGTTGGAAAACGTTTGACTCGAAATGTGATGGACTTCGTCAATTATTGTTAGTCCAAAACAATCAAATAATGTGGCTGGATAATCTTTGGAAATCAAACTCTGTAACATACACAAGACAATATCTTTGTCATCTACATCAACTGTGGGGCCTTGGATTTTCCCGATCCGGGCTTTAGGAATGAATTGTTGGATTCTCTCAATCCATTGGTTCATTAGAAATTCTTTGTGAACAATTACAATTGCCTTCTTTTTTAACTGGCTCAATATGTAGAGAGATGCGCTGGTTTTGCCCCACGCACATGGTAGTTCCAGCAAACCACCCTTGGGGGGTGAATTCTTCACATGATTTATAAACTTTTCCACAACGGGTCGCTGATAATCCCGCAATGTTCCATTAAATTCTAGGTCAACATCGAGACCCTCATTTGTCTTTACAGATTTAGGTGGACCAAATTTTTCAACTCCGTAATAATGTGGAACATATAATTTCAATGCTGATTCGCGGAATGCGGGGAATGTGGGGGCATTATTTGCGCCCGGGGCTCCCGGAACATATGGTTTTATTGTGAGATCATTTTTGATATTTTTTTGTTGTTCGATACTCAAAGAGGCCTTGGGAATGGTATACCCTTTCGGCCCCAAGTATGTTTCCATTATAATATTTAGAGGGATGTGTTTATGTGTCTTACAATAAACAAATAAAAATATAACAATATGATATATGAACCAAATATCTGGGTTGTTGAAAAAGGAACATATGGGCGAACATATTTTAGTTGTTTTAATGGTTGTTTATTTAGTTATGGGATTCCAGACACCGGAACCGATTGCTAACATTGTTGACACTTTACTTGGAAAAATATCGATTTTCCTAGTTGTTGTTTACCTGTTTTTAAATAGCAGCCCGATTTTAGCAGTTCTTGCCCTGTTTGTTGCGTTCGATTTGCTTCGCCGTTCTTCCGCCGTGACGGGTATTGATGCCCTGAGGAAGTATGCCCCGACAGAAGAGCGAAAGAGTTCTCAATTTACCGCGTTCAACCAATTTCCGTATACTTTAGAACAAGAGGTTGTTAAGAAAATGGCACCGATTGTTCAAAGCGGACGCACGCTTACAAAGCCATCGTATAAACCCATGTTAGATAACCTTCACGACGCCTCATCGCTGAACTAAATTCTTATAGAGAAAATTAATAAGAATTTAATTATTTTGAATCAAATATTGGCTTGGTAGATCCAGAGACCTTAGAATTCGTCCCTGTGAAATAATTGTATGCGTAATTGATGCCATAATACACCGCAAGAAAAATTAATCCACCCACTATAATTTGTAAAATAGTAAATATAACTTGATTATTCATCATTGACGACATATCATTTACAGTTACATTTTTGGCTTGGACAACATCAATCTGTTCTTCGCTGGAGCCAGTTGGTTGACAAGAGATGTAAATTCCCTCCTTTGATGAACTACTATTTGGACCATTGGGATTGTATAATAATTTCCCACCAACCATATCAATTGGAAAGGGTGTAATAATGTTACTCAATGTTTTCAATGTTGATTCGTCGAGAGAAATAGCATCCATTTTACCAAATACCAAATAATTACCCGAAAGTCCAGCGGTTGTGTTTGTATAATTAAAATACGGTTTGGATGGCACTATATCTTGTAGCGTGAATCCTGACAAATTCAAGTTTGTAGAATTTCCATTGCTGGGAGCATTACTCGAAACATTTTGAATAATTTGTGTTAAGAGACCAGACGCAACGGACATATTGTTTGATTGAACAATTGGGCAACACACGTAGAGTGTATCGCCACCGGACACGGGAACGTGCTCTATAATAAACTCCGCATTCAAATTTTTACCATCAAACAAGTGGAGTGAGGGTGAATATATATTCAATTTAGAGACTGTGTATTTTTGATTGTCGTAAATCACCGGAGGCACACTTGAATTATCGTAGGTTAAACTGATTGACATACCGTTATTTTTTGCCGTAGAATTGCTACTGCTATATGTGAAATTATAAGCACATTTTAAATCACAAGTGCCATATACATTCCCATTTTTTCTCGATATGTTGATTTTTGACATATAATATAATAAAATATTAATATTTTTATATAGTAATGAAATTGACTAAAGGGAAAATAACCAAATTGTATGGGAAGCAAAAACAAAGTCGCAAGAAAAATAAGAAACGTAAAACGTCTAATAAAAATAGGTCATTTAGAAGAAAACGTAATTTGAATTTAATGAGAAAGTCATTGAAGCGATATAAGGGGGGAGTCAATGATGATGTTGTGGAGGCTCCTCAAGTTCCTCCTCCTCTGGTGGAAAGCGTAGCGGCTGAGGAAAGCGTAGCTACCGATGAAACCCCTGCGGAAAGCGTAGCGGCTGAGGAAAGCGTAGCGGCTGAGGAAAGCCTTGTAGAAAGTCCTTTGGACTCCTTGGTTACTGAAGAAAGCGTAGCGGAAACTCCTCTGGTGACTGAAGAAAGCGTAGC
>Ga0209499_1003165_pt1 | contig 10175 bp, 10 predicted proteins | sample C_130208_EF_Meta_FD_187306 | JGI IMG/M metagenome (GOLD analysis project Ga0209499, IMG submission 187306) | Freshwater microbial communities from Lake Croche, Canada to study carbon cycling - C_130208_EF_MetaG (SPAdes) (version 2) | ecosystem: Environmental > Aquatic > Freshwater > Lake... | reverse complement strand
AGCCAATCAGCGACTTTCTGGGCAACTCTGCGGCCTTGCGACCGATCCGACTGACCGCCATTTCGGCGCCGCTGTCAGGCGCCAGAGCAGGTGGGCAGAGAATGCTTGCGCGACATCGTCGCGTGGCGTGACCCTAATGGCAAAGGGCAGGAAATGACAATGGCTCATTTGCGGCGCATAAGGGCAAGCGAGGGCTTTTGGGCCTTTGGTGTACCCCTTTTCGTCCCGACTCTATCCCGCCGAACCTGCTGGCACGCCGGGGGGCGCGTTTAGTCTGGCTTGCAGGCTGATCAGCACATAAACCCGGATGGCCGAGGCCAGACCAACATCGCCCCTTTGGGCATCAATCTGTGCCGCCAGATCGTTCAATGATTGGCCAAGCTGGGCCGCCAAGTCGCGAAATGCCTGCCAGAACGCCTGTTCCAACGACACCGAGGTGCGATGCCCGCGCAAGGTCAGGCTGTGCTTGACCGGTCGTCCGGCAGGGTTTGCTTGGCGCATGCGAAATGGTCTTTCAGGCTGGGAAAACTGCGCCCCAGACTGCCACGAACCTGCCCAAACGCGCAACCCGCACCGGTTTATACCATCAGATGGATCGGGCTTCGTTGCAGGTTAAGCACAAAAAGATCAGCCTTTTCGGTGACTTGATAGCCACGCAGCGCGGCTTCGGCCATAAACCGTAACCGCCCGATATGGGTATCAACATCGCCAATGCTGCAGGTCAACGGGTTTCCTTGCGCCACAGCCAGCGGCGAAAAGATCTGATATAGCCACTGATCGGGCGTGAAGACCGGGATCACGGCGGAGAGAATCGGAGGGAGCATATGATGTGTCATGATGCCCTCAGTCTGCCCCTGACCTATTAAGGCGAAGTTAACACCCCCTAGGGTGTCTCGCGCTTTTTTGCGTCAAGCGCGGCCTTGGCTTTGGCAGCCTCTGCCGCTTCTAACACCTTTTGCGCCTTGGTGCGGCCCGATTTCATCGCTGCGGCATCGCCGCCCAAGCGGTCGGCCTTGCGGGCCGCCGCTTTGCGGGCTTGGCGCAGGTTGACGATTTCGGCCATCAACCTTTGGGGCCGACCATGTCTTCGGGCCGCACGATGCGGTCAAAGGTGTCGCCATCGACATAGCCCAGGGCAATCGCCTCTTGCCGCAGGGTGGTGCCGTTTTTATGCGCGGTTTTGGCAACTTTGGTCGCCGCGTCATAGCCTATGGTGGGGGCAAGGGCTGTCACCAGCATCAGGCTTTCTTTCATCAGCTTTTCGATGCGCGGAATGTTCGCTTGGGTGCCCACCACCATATTGTCGGTGAAAGACCCCGAAGCGTCGCCCAAAAGCTGCATGGATTGCAAGACGTTATAGGCCATCATCGGGTTGTAGACGTTCAGTTCGAAATGGCCCTGCGATCCGGCAAAGCCTACGGCTGCGTCATTGCCCATGACATGGGCGCAGACCATGGTCAGCGCCTCGGCCTGGGTGGGGTTGACTTTGCCGGGCATGATCGAGGATCCGGGTTCGTTTTCGGGCAAGATCAACTCGCCCAAGCCCGAACGCGGGCCAGAGCCCAAAAGCCGCAGATCATTGGCGATTTTGAACAGGCTGGCGGCAACGGTTTTGAGCGCGCCGGAAAACATCACCATGGCGTCATGGGCGGCGAGGGCTTCAAACTTGTTGGGCGCGGTCACAAAGGGCAGGGCGGTGATGTCAGCGATGGCGGCGGCCACGCGGGTATCCCAGCCCACGCGGGTGTTCAGGCCGGTGCCCACGGCGGTGCCGCCTTGGGCCAGTTCGTAAATGTCGGGCAGGCACATCTTGACCCGCGCGATCCCTTTGGCGACTTGGGTGGCATAGCCTGAGAACTCCTGCCCCAGCGTCAAAGGAGTCGCATCTTGGGTATGGGTGCGGCCGATTTTGATGATGTCTTTGAATTCAAAAGCTTTTGCCGCAAGCGCGCCGTGCAGCTTTTCCAAGCCCGGCAACAGCACATCGCGCGCCATCATGCCGATGGCCACATGCATGGCGGTGGGGAAGGTGTCGTTGGACGATTGGCCCATATTCACATGATCATTGGGATGGACCGGCTTTTTTGACCCCATCACCCCGCCCAACATCTCGATCGCGCGGTTGGAGATCACCTCGTTGGCGTTCATATTCGACTGGGTGCCTGACCCCGTTTGCCAAACCACCAGCGGGAAGTTGTCGTCAAACTTGCCGTCGATCACCTCTTGTGCTGCGGTGGCAATCGTTTGGCCCAAGGCGGGGTCGATGTCGCCTTGGGCGATATTGACCAAAGCGCAGGCCTTTTTGATCACGCCCAAGGCGCGGATGATCGCCTTGGGCTGACGCTCCCAGCCGATGGGGAAGTTGATGATCGACCGCTGGGTCTGTGCGCCCCAGTATTTGTCGGCGGGAACATCCAGCGGGCCAAAGCTGTCGGTTTCAACACGAATGGCGGTCATGGCGCTGCTCCTATGGTGACACGCGGCATCTAGCAATGCCGCGTGGAAAACTCAACCGGCATGCGGTCAGGCGCGCCGGAAGGTATGCACCCGCGCGGGCGGCAGGTTGAGCGGCACAAAGGCTGTCTGCTTCCAAGTCAGCCCAAGCGATTTGATCTGCGATTCTTCCAGCGCGGGCCGTGCGCGGTAGGTGAACTGCACGTAAACGCCGTCGGGGCGCAGAATCTCAAACGCGGCGGCCATGATCGTGCGGCGCAGCGCCATGGGCATGGCCAACAACGGCACGCCGGAAATCACCGCCCCCACGCCCTTTTCTACCATCTGCGGCGCCTCTTGCGCCCCGGCCAAATGCACCGTCACCCCGGGAAAGTGGGTACGCAGATGGGTGACGAATTCGGGGTTCATCTCGAACAGGGTCAGGTTTTCAGGGGCAACGCCTGCGTCCAAGATCCCTTGGGTCAGCCGCCCCGTGCCCGGGCCGAATTCAACCACGCGGCCGGTGTGCGGGCCCAAGCCCTTGGCCATAGCCTTGCCCAAAAACCGCGACGACGGAGCCATCGCAGAGACTTGCAGTGGCCGGCTGATAAGCTGGCGCATGAACAGAAGTGTATCGCGCATAATACCCTATGATTTTCGAAATTTATCCAAACGCACGATCTGTGCATCGTGCTGCGGGGCGGGGGGGTCATCGTCGGGGCCCTCGTCGTCGTCTGAGACTTGCGCGTCAAAGCGCAGGCCGAATTCGACGGAAGGGTCAACAAAGGTGCGCAACGCATCGTAGGGGATGGTCATGCGCTCGGGGTTGTTGCCGAAGTTCAGGGTGATGGCAAAGCTGTCTTTGCCCACCACCAGATTTTCAAACCAGTTTTGCACCACAATCGTCATCTCGCCGGGATAGCGTTTGCGCAGCCAGTCGGCCATTTCGACACCCTCGGTCGCGGTGTCAAAGGTGATAAAGAAGTGATGTGCGCCGGGCAGCCCAAAGGCCGCCACCTGCTTGAGCACGGTCTGGATCAGCCCGCACATGGCCTTGTGCATCAGATTGCCGTAATCGATCGACTTTGCCATGCCTGCTCCTTTCGCGTTGCGTTGCCCACCATAAGTGATTTGCCCCCAAAGGGAAGAGAGCCCGTCACAGCCACACCCCGATCGCCGACCCTATCGCCGCCAGCGCCAGCACCCAAGGCAGCGACCACTGGCGGTACAGCAGCACATAGGCCGAGGCCAGCACCAACACACTCGGAAGGGCGCGCACCGAGGTGATCTGCGGCCAGATCGCGTGGATCGGGCCAAAATCGAGTCGCCCGATGTGGCCAAAGATCACATGGGCCGCAAACCACAGCGACAAATGGGCAATCACCCCCACCACGGCGGCCGAGATAAAGCCCAAGGCCCCCGACAGGCGGGGCATCCGGGTCAGCCGGTCCAGCCAAGGGCCAGCGGCGAAAATCCATAGAAAACAGGGCGCAAAGGTCATCCACAGCGTGATCAGCGCCGCCCAAAGCCCGCCCGCCCAGCCGTCTTTGTGATAACCCGCCACATAGGCGACAAATTCTGTGACCAAGATCAACGGCCCCGGCGTGGTCTCGGCCAGCCCCAAGGCATCCATCATCTGCGGGGCGGTCAGCCAGCCCTTATCCACCACCACCGCTTGGCTCATCCAGGCCAAAACCGCATAGGCCCCGCCAAAAGTCACCACGGCCAGTTTGGAAAAGAACACCGCCACGTCGGCATAAAAACTTGGGGCTGCCTGCACCAATGCCGCCAAGGGCAGCAGCCAAACCAGCCCCCAAACCACCACCGCCTGTCCCGTAGCGCCCCAAGGGCGCGGGCCACTAAAGACGGGCGCTGTGCCTTGCGTGGTCACATAGCCATAAAGCCCCGCCACCGCGATCACCGTCGGAAAGGGCACACCAAACCCCGCAAGGGCCGCAAAGGCCAAAACCGCCGCACCCCGATGCGCCCAAGTTTTCAGCGCACGGCGCGACAGGCGCACAACGGCTTGGATCACCACGGCCACCACGGCCGCTTGAACGCCGCTGAAAAGCGCTGCCACCAGCGGCACCTGCCCAAGGCCTGCATAAAGGGCGGCAAGCGCCAAAACCACCACGGCCCCCGGCAGCACAAACAACAGCCCCGCCATCAGCCCGCCGATGGTGCCTTTCAGCCGCCACCCCATCCAAGTGGCCAGTTGCATCGCCTCTGGCCCGGGCAAAAGCATGCAAAACGACAGGGCCGACAGGAACTCGGCCTCAAAAATCCAGCGGCGCTCGTCCACCAAGGTGCGGTGCATCAGCGAGATTTGCGCCGCAGGCCCGCCAAAGGACAAAAGCCCGATTCGCAAAAAGACGTTAAAGAGCATCCGGTAGGTGATCATGCGCCTTGTCCATTGGCCTTGCCGCCCGCCTTTTGCGGCACCTTTGTGACAGGGGCAAGACACTGGCCAACTTGGCCAGACATTCGCACCATCCAAAAGAATTAGGCGCAGGTTTCTGTTGCCAGGTACCTGCAAACCCCGCCTTACGGTGCTAACCGCAAGGGCTTAGTTTGGCTTTCTCGAACTGCTCACGCAGCCAGAGCATAAGCCGGAGCACTGTTGTCATTGGCAACTGTGATCTTGGACCGATAACGGTGGTACCTCACCGAGCAAAAGCTGGCCCCTTTGAACGTCCGTCGATCCTATTTCGGCCCCAGAACCTGCAATGATCAGGGTTATGGTGGAGCCGCCGGGTACCGCCCCCGGGTCCGATCCGTCTATTATGGGTGCGTTTATCGCCATAGTCTGAATTGCTTCAGACAGGGGCAACATAGGGCTTGGGCGGGCCGGGTGCAAGGGCTGCCAAAGCAAAACGCCCAAAGCGCGCAGGCTTCGGGCGTTTTCCTAAACGAGCAGGCGATCAGAAACCCGCTTTGATATCTTCAAACTCTTTGACCATCCGGTCGCGCAGGGCCGGATCAAGCGGGGTTTGCGCCAGAAGGGTCGAGGTCAAAGGATCAACATCCGCAGCCTTGAGCGCTGCACTGTCAATGCCTTGCATCGCAACCGTATTGGTCGAGGCATAGCCGACATTGTCCAAAAGCGCCTTGGCCGCGCCGTGATCCAGCCAAGCGTTGATGAAATCATAGGCCTTGTCTTCCTTGCCCGGCCCGTCTTTGAGGTTCACCCACCCGCAAAAAAAGCTTGACGCGCCCTCTTTGGCTTGGCGCTGGAAGCCCACGGGGAAGTTTTCGGCCCGCAGCAGGGCGGGGGTATCGTTCCACGACCAAGACACCACCACCTCGCCCGAGGCCATCAGCTGGCCCAATTGCGCCGGATCGGCCCAATAGGCCAGCACATTGGGGTGAACCGCCCGCAGCCAAGCGGCACCGGCTTTGAACTGGTCGTCGGTGATCGTCGTCCAGTCGCTCACCCCGGTCGCCAGCAGGGCCAGCGCCCAGACGTCATCGGCATTGTCGGGCAGCGAAATGCGGCCGGCGTATTTGGGGTTGGTGAAGACATCCAAGCTGGCCACGTCTTCGACCGGCACTTCTTTGGTGTTATAGGCCACGGCGGTATAGGCGTAGTCGGTCGGGATGAACCAGACGCCGCTGTCATCTTTGAAAATCTTGGAATTCAAAAAGCGCGGGTCAATTTCGCCGAAATTCGGGATTTTGTCGGTGTCCCAAGGCTCGATCAGCCCTGCATCGCGGTATTTCTGGATCATCTGGCTGCAAGGATGGGCGACATCGGCCTTAAAGCCCGACGACAGCTTTTGAAACGCCTCGTCATCATCCGCGAAGATCGAGAAGGTGGGCATATCGCCATTCTTGGTGACATAGGTCGCCAAAAGGTCGGGCAACTGAAAGCTGGACCAGTCAAAGGCGGTCAGGTCTGGGTCAGCCGCACGCGCCAGCGTGCCGCCAAGGGCAAGGCTAAGGGCCAAGGCGGTGCCGGTCAGGAATTTTTGAAAATGCGACATTGTCTCTCGGATCTGATGGGGGGGAGGGCGCAATCTGCAACAGATGCGCCGGAATATCCCCGTGTGAAGCTGGTTGGGGTGAAAAATACCCCAAAGCGGCAAGCACGCAAGCGGGCATTTGCAGTTTGCGCCGCAGGCGCCAGATAATCCTGTATGTCGCGCCGAAGTCCGCCAATGCGGCGGCTTGCGGCAGGCTGGTGGGATTGCTACGACTTGGCGTGAAGCCACCCTAAGTCGGGATGGCCTCTGCCGTGTGAAAAGCGCGGCTTGGCTGGAAGACCTGCCACCCCCGCCCTTTCGGGCACCCCTAATGATGGAGCGGCCAGCCATGTCTGCGCTTGATATGACCTTCGTGCGTGCCCAGTTTCCGGCCTTTCAAAGCCCGGTTCTGTCGGGCCATGCGTTCTTTGAAAATGCCGGCGGATCGTTTCCCTGCGCCCAAGTGGTTGACCGGCTGCACCGCTTTTACACCGACCGCAAAGTGCAGCCCTATGCGCCCTATCCCGGTGCCACCGAAGGCGGGGCCGAGATGGACGAGGCGCGTGATCGCCTGTCAGCCCTGATGGGCTGTGCGCCGCAAGAGCTGTCCTTTGGCCCTTCGACCAGCGCCAATACCTTTGTGCTGGCCAATGCGGTGCGCATCTGGCTGCGCGACCAAAAGGCCGCGATTGTGGTGACCAATCAGGACCACGAGGCGAATTCGGGCGTGTGGCGGCGCTTGGCCGATGAAGGGATCGAGGTGCGCGAATGGCAGATTGATCCCGACACCGGCCATCTGGACCCTGCGGCATTGGTGGCCCTTTTGGCCGATGGCAAGGTGCGGCTTTTGTGCTTTCCCCATTGCTCGAATGTCGTGGCCGAGATCAACCCCGTGGCCGAGATTTGTGCTATGGCGCGCGCTGCGGGCGTGCGCACGGTGGTGGACGGGGTCAGCTATGCGCCGCATGGCTTGCCCGATTTTCCATCGCTTGGCTGTGATGTGTACCTGTTTTCGGCCTATAAGACCTATGGCCCGCATCAGGGGCTTATGCTGATCCGTTCGGATTTCGGCGCAGAATTGCCTGCGCAGGGCCATTGGTTCAATGCGGGCAGCCTGTACAAACGCTTCACCCCCGCAGGCCCCGACCACGCCCAGATCGCCGCCTGCGCGGGCATGGCCGATTATATCGACGCGGTCTATGCCCACCATTGCGCAGGCCAATCGGCAGATCCCGCCACGCGCAACCGTGTGGTGCATGATCTGATGCGCGCGCAAGAGGTGGCCGTGATCCAGCCGCTGCTGGATTTTCTGGCCTCGCGCAACGATCTGCGCTTGATCGGCCCGCGCGCCGCACAGCAACGCGCGCCCACCGTGGCGGTGGCGCTGGACCGTGACGCCGAGCCGGTATCTCAGGCGCTGTCGGCCCATGGCATCGCCTGCTGGGCCGGGGATTTCTACGCCGTCCGCCCGATCGAGGCGATGGGGATCGACCGCAATCTGGGGGTGTTGCGCCTGTCGGCGGTGCATTACACCAGTGCCGAAGATGTCACCCGCTTGATTGCGGCCTTGGAGCGGGTTTTGTAAGGCGGGGGGCCTTCTGACCCCCGCATACCTCCTTACTGACGTTTTCTTACTTCTACTGAGGTCCACATATCGCCATATTTTTAAGGCGCTTTATTTGGTTTTTTGTTCGGTGAGGTCCATCGAAGTGGATAGACAGCCAAACCCCTTGTGATATACCAAAAGCCCAAAAAAGGTGTACCACGCCATGACAACGAACAAATCAAGAGTGCTGACCGTCGACGAGATCAAGGGTTACTTGAAGCTCAAGATCGAAAAACTGTATCCCGATGGGACCCCAAACCTTTACCTGCACACTCGCAAGTCAGGAAATGGTTACTGGGAAGCGCGCATTACTGTGGGCGGCAAACGGATACCGATCACGATCAGCGTCTACGAGGAGGGCGGGTTGACCGCCGTAAGGAAGATTACCCCTCGCATCGTTGCCTTGGTCAAAGATGGTCATGCGGTGCAAGCGATCCGGAATGCGCTGGCAACCACTCTTGTCCCAGATGAAATGGCGTCGCTGGTCAAAGGCGAAAAAGTCTCTGCGCACCGCGCCACGCCGACCTTTGAGGAAGTTGGGCGTGATTGGTACCACAAGCACGTGAAGAACGGGCTATCGGAAGGCCGGTACAAAGTTCAGTTGTTGGAGCAACTTGAACATCATGTCTTTCCCACACTTGGTCGCAGGCCAATAAACGAGATCAAGCGCAGGGAAATCATCGACGCCCTGCAAGACATTTGGGTCAAAATGCATCGTACAGGCGTAAAGGTTCGGAGTACCGTTGACCGAGTTTTTGACTATGCCGTCGATCATGAGATGCGCGACGACAATCCAACGCCACCACCACGTTCGATGCCGCTCCATCAGCATCAGGTCCAGCATTTCGCGTCATTGCCTTACGAACGCGTGCAGGAATTTTGGGTTTGGTTAATGTCACGTGACCAAATGGCAGTTAACACGAAAGTTGGATTGGCACTGGCAGTGCTTCAGGGCAAGCGGACCGGAGAAATCCAAAAGATACGTTGGGAACACATCGATTTCAAGACAGCCGTGTGGACCACGCCCCCCACCGATATGAAGAAGCGCAAGGCCCACCGCCAACCATTGCCGACCCAGTTGATCGAGATGCTGAACCTCCTAAAGGATGCAGGCACTGGAAAGGGATACGTGCTGGCTAACGCGGGGGGCCGAACCATTTCGGATAGCACGATGCTCAACGCGATCAAGAAGTTTGATGACATCACGACCCACGGCTTTCGTGCGACCCTCGGTTCGTGGTGTACTGACAATGGCGTTGATAAGCGGGTGTCAGATTTCATCAAATCGCACCAGCCAAAGTACTTAGACGCGGCTTATTCACGCACGGATATGCTTGAGGAGCGCCGCAAAGTCCTGCAACGATGGGCAGATTTTGTGACAGTGACCGTCAGGGGTGTGGAATGACCAGCGGTGATATACCCGCAGGTGCAACGGTCTCTGTCGTCGGAGAAGATGAACTTCAACGATTGACCGTAACACGGTTTCCTGCTGGACCAGATAGCGATGCGTTCTTTGCCAGCCTTGGACCAGCCGACTACTGGAACAACCTCCTGACAGTTGTCGTCGACGCGAGAAAACACCTGCTGCAAATAACGGGCCTGCTGCCTGAGGCTCCTCCTGACCCAAACACTTTCGAAGTGTTCAGTCACGGGTGGTATGCAGCAACCTGTTGGAGTTACGCTGACGCGCTCTTGCTACGTGAAGATGCAATTTTGGAGCAAAAACTGGCATGGTCGCAGATGCTGGGTGCAATGATGACGGAGTGGGATTGGCGATATCATTACAAGGACCACATTGTCCGAGGTACCAAGACGCAAAAGGCTGCAAGCGAGGGTGGAAAACAGCGCAACCGCGCATTGGCTCCACGAACAGCTAAACTGTTGTCTTTTATGTATGAATATCAAAAAGGGCATTCTTTAAAGGAAGCGGCAGAGGCTGCCTTCGACAAAGGCTTTGGGGTCAGCGTCGCTGCCAACCTAAAGACTTGGGACCGTAAAAAGCATCTGTTTAAGACCAATTAAGGACACTGCCCGCCAGTGTCCTGAAATCATCTGTCAGGGACGGTTTCATCGACAACCCGATGGAGCCACCAATGCCCGACAAAATCCACCGTCTTCCCTCAGCCCTTGATCTTAGCGGTTTGTGCCGCTCGTCTTTGTACAAAGCTCTGGCA
>Ga0209499_1003164_pt1 | contig 10178 bp, 8 predicted proteins | sample C_130208_EF_Meta_FD_187306 | JGI IMG/M metagenome (GOLD analysis project Ga0209499, IMG submission 187306) | Freshwater microbial communities from Lake Croche, Canada to study carbon cycling - C_130208_EF_MetaG (SPAdes) (version 2) | ecosystem: Environmental > Aquatic > Freshwater > Lake | place... | reverse complement strand
TATCATTTAGACACGCTGTTTCTAAACAATAGGGTATCATTTAGACACGCTGTTTCTAAACAATAGGGTATCATTTAGACACGCTGTTTCTAAACAATAGGGTATCATTTAGACACACTGTTTCTAAACAATAGGGTATCATTTAGACACACTGTTTCTAAACAATAGGGTATCATTTAGACACGCTGTTTCTAAACAATAGGGTATCATTTAGACACGCTGTTTCTAAACAATAGGGTATCATTTAGACACTTTGTTTCTAAACAATAGGGTATCATTTAGACACTTTGTTTCTAAACAATAGGGTATCATTTAGACACTTTGTTTCTAAACAATAGGGTATTACCATTTTTAATTTAATAAATTTATGATAATTTTATTATAAATTTATTAATACATCTTATAAATATGTTATAAACACTAATTAAAACAACATTTAATTATAGCTATTTTTAATTAGATACTATTTGTGTTTTACAACAATATAACATGTATAGTATAAAGAGCTATATTCAGAATCATTGTGATATTTTTTATTATAATAGTATTCATCATAAAATCAATATAAATACTTTTTAAATTGAATCTGATGATCTATCATTAAACGGTGCATCAACTATAGTTACCCAGATAGCGAACGCTTATTAATAAGGTATTTGTGGCAAAGCTTGAGCTTGTTATCAAATTGACAAATGAGAATGAACTACCTACATTTAATGTCAATCTAAACCTTACTAAATCATTTGCGTTAAGTTGTAATATGCCTTTAGCGCTAGTTGTTGCAACTTTACCATTTGTAATAAGAATAGAAGGAACTATTGAATGTTGATCATTAACTATCGTTACATTTCCACTTGTGGATTTTGCTATCTGGATTCTTGGTGTCATAATATACGTTGTACTAGTATTTATAAAGAGCATACTTACACCAATTTCATACATACCATTGTATTTGCTTTCTGTAAAACCAAAGCCAGTAGCACCTGATTTTTGGATGTCAAATATTTTTGGAATAGTATCAAAGCCACTAGCCGGTTTAAAAACTTTATTAATACCACCTGTAGATGGTATTATTAAATACATCCCTGCACCTGTCGCACCCCAAGTTGTACCATTATGTCCCGTGGCACCATGGTAATACGTTTCAGTGTAGTTTATAGGTAAATTACCATTGACAAATGCACTAGATGCAGATATCACACTTGTATTTACAATTGAGGTTGTAGTTATAGTTATTGGACGATTAATAATTATTGTTTGATTGCCAGCACCGGTTATACCAGTACTACCAATTATAATATTTCCAGTTCCACCAGTTTGACCAGTACCAATATTAATTGAGCCTGTTCGATTAGTCGAATTTCCAATATATAATATACCAGAAGTTTGACCTGCACCAATATTAATATCATCACTTAGTGATTTTGAGTTAAAATTTGAGCTAATAACAGAACCCGTTGTTATAATTGTACCATTACCAGCATCAACACCAACACAAGTTACATTTCCATTAACCGCAGATAAAGATGTACAACTGATTGTACCATCTGTACTAATGATTGCCTTATTACTTTGTGTTGCAAAAGATGTTGCTGTAATATTACCTGCATTTATATTACTACCAGAAATAAATGTACCAGTTGGACCAGTCGGTCCAGTTTCACCTGTAGCACCAGTTTCACCTGTAGCACCTGTAGCACCTGTACCTGACGGACCAGTTTCACCTGTCGGACCTGTTTCACCTGACGGACCTGTTTCACCTGTAGCACCTGTAGGACCAGTTTCACCTGTCGGACCAGTAGCACCTGTCGGTCCAGTTTCACCTGTCGGACCAGTTTCACCTGACGGACCAGTTGGACCAGTTTTACCTGTAGCACCAGTTTCACCTGTAGCACCAGTTTTACCTGTAGCACCAGTTTCACCTGTAGCACCAGTCAAACCAGTAGCACCAGATAAACCAGTAGCACCAGATAAACCTATTAAACCAGTAGCACCAATAGCACCAATTAAACCAGTATCACCGGTAGTACCTGTTAAACCAATTAAACCATTAGCACCAATTAAACCAGTAGCGCCAGTTGAACCAGTATTGCCCGTATCACCTGTTAAACCATTTGCACCTATTAAACCAGATAAACCATTAGCGCCTATTAAACCAGTAGCACCAGTCAAACCATTAGCACCTGTTAAACCATTAGCACCAGTAGCACCTGTCAAACCATTAGCACCAGTCAAACCATTAGCACCAGTCAAACCATTAGCACCTGCAAAACCATTAGCACCAGTTAATCCATTGGCACCTGATAATCCAGTAGAACCAGTTGTACCTGTAGCACCTGTAGCACCTGTAGCACCAGTTGCACCTATTAGACCAATAGCACCTGTTAATCCATTAGCACCTGTTAATCCAGTAGAACCAGATGGACCAGTATCACCTGTAGCACCAGTTAGACCAGTATCGCCAGTTGCACCAGTTAGACCAGTATCACCAGTTGCACCAGTTAGACCAGTATCACCAGTTGCACCAATTAAACCAGTAGCACCTGTTGAACCAGTAGCACCAGTTGAACCTGTTAGACCAGTATCACCAGTAGCACCAGATAAACCAGTATTACCAGTAGCACCAGTTAAACCAGTATTACCAGTAGCACCAGTTAAACCAGTATCACCATTAGCACCATTAGCACCAGTTAAACCAGTATCACCAGTATCACCTGTTGGACCAGTCAAACCATTAGCACCAGTAGCACCATTAGCACCATTAGCACCATTAGCACCATTAATACCAGTAGAACCAGTATAACCAGTAGGACCTATAGAACCAGTATGACCTGTAAGACCAATACTTCCCATTGTACCAGTATGACCTGTAGGACCAATAGGACCTATAGAACCAAAATAACCTGTAGAACCAGTAGAACCTATAGAACCAGTATAACCTGTAGAACCAGTAGAACCTATAGATCCTGTATAACCAATAGGACCTATAGAACCAGTATAACCTGTTTGACCAATAGGACCTGTAGAACCAGTAGAACCAGAATAACCAATAGGACCAATAGGACCAATAGGACCAATAGGACCTGTAGAACCTGTAGTAGAACCAGTGAGACCAGAATAACCAATAAGACCAGTAGAACCAGTAGAACCAGTATAACCAGTAGGACCAGTAGGACCAATAGGTCCAATAGGTCCAATAGGACCAATAGGACCTATAAAACCAGTAAAACCAGTGGAACCAGTAGAACCAGTAGAACCAGTAGAACCAATAGGACCTATACAACCAATACGACCAATCAAACCAGTAAAACCAGTAGGACCGGTAGGACCGGTAGGACCAATAGGACCATTAGGACCTCTACGACCAATACGACCAATACGACCTGTAGAACCGGTAGAACCAATAGGACCAATAGGACCGGTAGAATTTTGTAATGTTGTATTACAGTCATGGTTTGCACAACTAGCTAATAGAGTATTATTCATTATATATATAAATATATATTTAATTTTTAATAAGTATAAAGTAGATTAAAATATTTGGATTATTGTAAAATTAATATTTTTAATGAGGTTATAATAAACTCTTTTAATTAGTGTTTATTATAAACATGTCTATTAATTATATTGAAATAATTATTACATATATAATTGATAAAATAACAATTTAATTACACCGACCAAAAAGAAAAATGAGACAAAACGCAGTTATGATTTATATATTTTATAACTATGTTTCAGGTAGTTTGTTAAATGTTCCTTTGTTATTTTCTTCTCTAAAATATTAGAAATTACATTATAAATATCCTCATATGTATTAGGACTTTCTTTCTTGATATAATGTTTTAATTGACTAAAAAATTCTTCAATTGAATTGGTTTCAGGATGGTAAGGCACAGAATAAATCAAATGATTATTATCATTTTCTATTGTTTCTCTTATGATTTTTGATTTATGGATAACCGCATTATCCATTATTACCAAATAATTTTTATATTTTGTATGTATGAATTCATCATAAAATTCTAATATATCATTTGTCTTTACACCTCCTTTTCTTTCAGGATACAATTTCCAACCAATTACTTTATCCGCACTTATAGCACATAGCAAATTAAATCTTTTGTAAGGATATTTATTTGTCTTTTTTATTACTCTTGTTCCACTTCTGCTTCTTCCATAGGTTAAAGTCATATTCAAATATATAGAGGTTTCATCTAAACATATAGTTCTTTTATAATCAAATTCTTTTAACTTTTTATAAAACTCTTCCAAATCTTCTTTTTCTTCTCCTTCTTTCTTTTCATATCTACACCAAATTTAACATTAAAACGAAAATTACAACAGCATTTTAAGGTTTATAATATAGATGAATTTAGAACTTCTTGTTTATCTTATAAAACCGAAGAAGTGTGTGAAAATTTATATTTGAAATTCAAGAAAGACACAAAAGAAAAAGAACGAAAGATACATTCTATCCTAACATATCAAATGGAAAATAACAGGAAGGGATGTATCAATCGTGATAAGAACGGATGTAAAAACATCCAAAAAGTATTCAATTGTTATATGGAAACAGGAGAAAGACCTGAAAAATATAGAAGAGAATACAATAATAAAAGTATCCAACCGCTAAAAGCCGTGAAATGTGATACAAGCCCAAGATTTTCTACCATAGAAAATGGATAGGGTGCTTTTACATCACCGAAGAGAAAATAACAAAATTTTTATTTTTTACAAAAAGTTTGTCTCATTTTTCTTTTTGGTCGGTGTAATTCCAACATAATAGGATGCAATTGTAGGTAATCCTTTATGTAAATTATTAAAATTTAATTTTTTTTTAAGACGTTTTCGATTTTTACATTGTTCGATAAATTTTGATTCATCAAATGGTTTATCTAAATTTTTAATTTTTTTATAAATTATATATAATAAGAATAAACCAAATATAAATATCCATATACAATTAAATATTTCAAACATTAATATAAGTCATAAAAAATAAATTTTATTACTAATTTACTACGCAACGAATATCATCACAATGTGTATTAATTATAATACATTTTGATGAACAGTTTATATTAAAATACCAATATAACATGATTAAAATAACTAAATTAACTAAAATAATAATATTTTCCATTATAAATAAATATATTATTATTTTTATTTATATTATATATTATATATTATTATAAAATGGATTATTATTTGAAATATATTAAATATAAAAATAAATATTTATTATTAAAAGGCGGTAAAATACCAGAAATTGAAGACAATGAACTAACAAAAAAATATTTACCATTAAATTACAATGATCATACATTAACATTAAATAATAAGGTAATAAAACAAGGTAATGATAATACTCTATTAGATAGTTATGCAAATCATGACACTAATACATATAATTTAAATTCAAATTTTGAATATGAACAAATAGATAAAAAAATAATTTTACCTACTATTGTATCAAATTATTTTTTATTTATTAAAGATATAATAAAAATTAATGATATGGAGATACCATTTGAAACATTATTTTTAGAGAATTCATTTAATATAATTTTTAAATTGCGAGAATTATTATTATCAAATTATATTATGCCTATATTTACAAATATTATAAAGGATGAAGATAAAATACTAATTAACAGTATTAATGATATATTAACAGATAATAAATGTAATGAACAACAATATAAATATGATAAAATAGATTATAATATATCAAAAAAACAAATAATAGAAAATATTAAATTTTTAAATAAAAATAAATTAAAAGTATCACTTGATAAAAATCATATAGAAATATTACAATTGAAATCTCGAATAGATGATATAAAAGATGAGAATAAAGAACTGGAAAAATATATAAGTATTTTTAAAGATCAATCGATGGTGATACAGAAACAATATATAGAAAAAATACAAAATAATAATAAAGAAATTAATAAGATAAATTGTGATAATAAATTAAAAATGAATATAGACAAAAACATTATTAATATTATTAATTTTAAATCTATTGTAAATAATGATACTTATGATGAAAATGTTGAATCTGAAGCAGTTAACAAAATTTTATTAATAGAAAATATTTATAATAATTATTTTAGAATAGATTTGGTTAATAATATATGTATTGGTATATCTGTTAAACCAAATCTATTAAACAAATATATTTTTATAAATAAATTTAGAGAATTATTAGAAATATTATACTCTGATTCTAATACTGATATTGAAATTGAAACTCAAATTTTAAATTTATACAATAATAAACAAGCCTTTGTTAACATATCCGATATGATGGAATTATATAATGATACAATTAATTCAAATCAACCAATAATAACAGATTATCAAATAAAAACATATATTCTAAATATTAATAATAAAACGAATACAGAAAAAAAAATAAAAGCTAAATATAATGCGTATATTAAAAATGAAATAAAATTAATTATGGAGTTAAAAGAGTTTATAAAATACTGCGATATTATTGATAATACTGATGGATTAAATGATTTTATAAAAATTAAAACAAGTATAATATTTTTTGCTAGTTTTATAGGGGAGCATTTTAAAAAAATTACATTTCCTAAAATTGATAATTTTTTATTTCCTACAAATATTGATAATATAATTTGCAATCTATTAAATATACAAACTGACAAACTTAAATACATATATGATGAATTAATTACTAATGAATTAAAAAGAAATAATGATAATGATATTAATAAAACTAAAATTCAAAAGATTCAAATTAAAATTCAAAAGATAAAAAGTAAGATTTCAACTTTATACAAATATGATACATTAATCAAGAAAAAAAAAGATTCATTATATCAAGAATGGAGTATTTTGGGTTTAAATATCGATGATTTAAAATTAGATTATAATGATTTTAAAAAAAAATATGATAATTTAAAAAATTTTTATAAAATGTATAAATATAATAAAAAATTAGATGACAAATATAATTATAATTTAAGTAAAATTAAAATTATGAAAAATATTTATAAAGTAAATAAACAAAAATTAGAATTATTTTTGGAAAATGAAATAAAATATACAAATTATAATTTATTTAATGTTAGTAATTTACCAAAAATATTTAAATATAGCATTGCTGTTTTTGAAGATAATAAATTTCCAGATTGTGTTGAAAACACATTATTACATTTTGTTAGAGCTATTATATGGGATCCTAAATCAATAAATTATAATTATGATTTTTTGCCTAAAACATCTATACCAGAATTAAAAGATTTTGTTAAACTTCTTAAAATAGGTAATGAGAATACCCAAAAAATTAAAAATAATTTTAATAATCTGATTCAAAATAAGGAACAATTTATTGACTTGTATAAAAAAAATGCTAATGAAAAAAATTATGAAATCAAATCAAACATTGCAAATTTTAAAACATTTTTAAATTATCTATTTGGAATAACTGTTGGTGATTGTATACAATATAAATATCCAAATATTAATATTAAAGAAATAAAAGAAGATAATTCTACAATATATATTGAATATAACAAATTATCATATATTTTAGGATTTCATATTTACAATGGTCATTCGATGGTAACTAAAAATATTACTAATCCTGCTATATTATCAAAATATACATATATTAATTTAATTTATTTATTATCAAGTGATTATATTAATCACAAAATAACAAATTTTAATATATATGATGATTGTTTACATTATTATATTGATAAAAAACCGCCATTTTTTTTAATAGTTTTATTGCTTGATCATTTTGTATCGACGGACCCATATTTAAGTAGTCTTATAATGAGTCACATAAACGATTTTTTAAAAATATTTAATTATATAGAAAAACAAGATTTAAAAAATTTAATATCAAAACAAAAGTTATATATAAATTTTATGTATGAAATATATTTTATGTTACTATTTTCACCCCATGAGTCTGATTTTAATGAAACTATAAATAAATATTTATCATATTTGAAATTTTTTAATTTAAAATCAGATACTTTTTTTATTTTAATAAATGATGTATTATTAAAAAAATTAGATAATGATATAAATAAAAAAATTATTAATTATTTATCTGAAAAAATATCTAATGACAATAATATTAAAATATATTTTAAAGTATCAATATTTGATTATTTATGTTTTAATTATGAATTTGATAGGTATAATGATAATAGTAAGAATAAATTGATAAAAATACTAAATGAATTATTAGATAATTATTCTAATCGCAATGATATATTAAATGAAAGAAAATTAGATGTATATGATGATCAATATGAACTTTATTATCCAGAATCAGTAAGTATAAATATAAAAGAATTACTATTGAAAGATAATATACGGTTAGAATAATTCATTTAGTCATTTATTTTTTATAATATATTATATGGAATATTATTTGAAATATATTAAAGACGTGTTTATTTATTACCAAGTAATTATGGAATTTATAAAATAACAAATCTTAATTTATATGAGAAATATTTAAAGAAATATATTGACGATAATAAAAATCATAATTTAGTACAGTTGCTTTATGATAGTAATCGTTCATATTTTGATAGTTATAATTATTGGTATTCATTTCACAATTTAATACAAGCATTTGAACAAGCATTACAATAACTATTGGACTAAAATATATTGTTAAATAACAGATTTTTAGAAAATATATTTACTAGATTAATCTTTTTACTAAATAAAATTAATTAAATTTATTTAATTAATTTTATTTTCTAGAATATTTCAATATGATGTTAAAAATATTTTTAATTATAATTATAGTATATATAATTATTCAACAATTATTAGATTGCAACAAAGAAGAAGAAGTTCAGAAAGACACACAAATACAAAAAGAAATAGTGCCTGTAATTGATAATAAAATAAATCCAGCAAATTTTTCTTCAACTAATTACGAACAAATATTAAATACTTCGTCAAATGACTATTCGCAAAAACAATCATGTATTCCATCATTTGCAAATGTTTTAGATAAAGAACAAAAAATAAGAACTAATATACAAGACGAACAAAAAGTACAGAATTTTGATATTCCAAATCCATGGTCGAAAATAGTATATAATAGTAATAATGAATATCCATATAATTTTTATATTAAATTATCAATACCATCATTAAATGATTATCAAACATGGAAACAAATTATACCAAATTTAGATTTTAATCCACAATCAGGTGAATTAATAATTCCTAGCAAAGACGAACCTAGTGCTTTAGCATTAGCTAATTTAATTGTTATAAATATAACAGGACAACTATCATTAGAAAATATTTTAAATAAAAATTTAATTCAAATATCTATAGCTAAATCACGCAAATATGAACTAGTTCAAAATAAATTACGTGAACAAATTAATGAGAATCTTAATAAAAAAGTTAAAATAAATATACCTGATAGTTTTGAAAAAGATTTAGCAAATGATATAATTGATAAATCAGATAACAATTTTAATGATACATTTAAACATTTTTCAGATCAATCTAATGAAATTGATGCATATGATGGAAATGACTTTTCATATTTATAAAATATAATATATAATAATAATGAAAAAATATAATAATAATAACTATAGTATTGGAAGAAAAATACCACCAGAATATGAAAATCCAATTGACAACTTTTTATTAGAGACGTGTTTATAATAAACTCTTTTAATTAGTGTTTATTATAACCTCATTTAAATTATAGCTATATTTTTATAGGAAAAAGAAAATAAGTTTTTATCAAACGCACTTATTTAAAAAATACGTAATTTTGGTAGTTATGGTTTTATTTTAATTATAAAGTTAATTGATATTTTATATCCAAGTATTTTTAATAACAATTGACAGAGCTGACATAAATATATAACTTATAAAATTCTTACTATAACGATCGTACCTTAATTGTATTTTTTTAAATTGTTTAAATCTATTTATAACATGTTTGTTAAAAGAACGTAGTTCTTTTAACCTAGCTTCAAGAAAAACAAAGTTTTTTCTTGAATGTTCAACACATCCTCGTTTCTTTAATAACATCTTATTGTATTTATTTAATTTTAGATTATCTAATTTAGACACATCTTTTAAATTTCTTATATTTTTATTTGTGATCATATTTTTAAAATTTAATTCTT
>Ga0209499_1003163_pt1 | contig 10180 bp, 8 predicted proteins | sample C_130208_EF_Meta_FD_187306 | JGI IMG/M metagenome (GOLD analysis project Ga0209499, IMG submission 187306) | Freshwater microbial communities from Lake Croche, Canada to study carbon cycling - C_130208_EF_MetaG (SPAdes) (version 2) | ecosystem: Environmental > Aquatic > Freshwater > Lake | place... | reverse complement strand
TCTTAAAGTCATTATCAATGAGTTCTAGATCAAATCAGCGAGGATCGAAAGTTTTAGGTATTCATACCGAAGGCCCATTTATCTCAGTATTTAAGCCAGGTGCGCATGTAGTTGCACAATTAAGAGCTGGCAATTTATCTGAAATCGATGAAGTTATTTCAGCTGCATCTGACTTTATAGCAATGGTCACCGTTGCTCCAGAGATTTCTGGTGGGCTAGAAATGATTAAGTATTTATCGAGTAAAAAAATCATTCCAGCAATCGGTCACACAAATGCTACTTATGCCCAAACAGTTGCGGGGATAGAAGCTGGAGCCAGATCCACTACTCACTTATTCAACGCCATGTCTGCACTGTCACACCGTGATCCAGGAGCAGTTGGAGCCATTTTAGAAAGTGAGGAGATTTTTGCTGAGTTGATTTTAGATGGAATTCATATTGATGAGGCGATATTGCGAATCGCCTTAAAGTGCAAAGGTATTGATCGGATTAATCTAATTACCGATGCCACATCTTTGGCAGGGCTGCCAGATGGAGATTATGGAGCCAGCCCAGATAACGCAGTAACAAAGCTAGGTGGAAAGATCGTTGTCGCTGGCACAGATACCCTGGCCGGAAGTGCACTTGATATGAATACGGTCTATAAAAATGCCGCTAAATTTGCTCAGCTAAGCCAGCCAGAATTGAGCAAAATAACCTCACTAAATGCGGCCAGGATTTTGGGTAAAGAATCAGATATTGGTTCCATTGAGGTTGGAAAGTTGGCTGATTTAGTACTTCTTGATGCCGAATTTAATGCGTGCGCAACAATGATTGAGGGTCAGTGGAAGCACGTAAGTGCCGGGCGGGAAGAAGCGCTAAGCGGTAATTGACCAGCGAATTTCATCGGCTAACTCAGCCAACGTCATATCTTGGCCATTACCAAAGATCCGAGTGGGATCTGAATTTAGAGATGCTCGAATCGAATTGATCTTAGCTAGATCGGCCGCTGATCCTTTTAGATTTGAATTTGCAGAGATGCCACAGTTACTTAAAATATTAGCAATTTCTAGAAATGCTATTGCTACGGCTTCATACTTGATCAGCCATTTCAAGGATTCTTCACGCCAATTAGGTTGTGAAAATTTTGCTGACTTAATTGTCGAAACATCACTGAGCATTTGATTGCAATGGTCTGCAACTAGTTTTCCTGCTTGCGCAGGTTTTCCAGTTTTCCACATAAAGGAAGCTGCCTCTAGCATCGCACTAAAATCAGGCGCCGGATTTACTCGCAGGCAAGATTCAAAACATGCCCGCAGAAGATTACGGAATGCGGCGCGATCACCAGGATTTTCCATTAGCAGAGTAAGTGAATATTCCCAAGCAGCTTGTGGATCATAGCCCTGGGTATCCCACAAATAATCGCCGATAGTGCTTAAGGAGATTAGGGAAAGTTCAAATCGATCCATTGGGTTGGCAAAGTATCCAAGGGAATGCTTCTCTAAACCCTTTTCACGCCCCTCAATGGGACCCACATGTAATTCGTGCAACATGGCTACATCATTTACTGGGTAATTATCCCAATACAAAGGAGTGTGATTGGTACTAGTTTTAAATATCTTGGCATCAGAGATATCTAGGTATTCAGAACAAATTTCGCGCCCGGTCCAAATTAGCGAGAGAGCAGGATCAAGAGCGCTACCAAATTGCGTAATATATTCCTCAGTAGCTTTACCGTGATACTGCATTGGACATATTGCTAAGGTATTTTCAGAATCTAGTTTCTTCAACTCCGCCCAGACCGCGTTGCAGTAATAACTGTGAGCCTGCATGACCGAATCAAATTTGGCAACGTCATTCTCACTTTGCAGACGAGCTGGAATATCATCAAGAAATAGGCCAAATTCGCGCACCCCGATGCCATGAAGCTGCTTAAAGCGAACCATAATCGCCGCTACATCGCGCGCATCACAGTATTCAACGGTCAGCCCTGGTGAAATCGCAACGGCAACAATTACTCCATTTTTTCTACCTTCTGACATCAGATCGGAGACTCGGCTTAAAAAGTCTTCGTTAAGCGCTGAGCGCCAGTCGTATCGATGCCATGGATCATCTTTAGGCGCTAGTAAGTAGCGATTGAAACCGAAATCAGAGAAATGAGCCAGCCCGCGCAATCTTTGTTCGTGGCTCCAAGGAGTTCCATAGAAGCCTTCGATGACACCTCTAACTTTAAAGTCAGGTGAATGCTTGTGATTTGTAACTGAGGTACTTGTTAACAGAGATTTGAGTAAAACATTAAGTGCGTAGCGAAATCCTGAGTAGGTAGATCTTTCGATAGTTGCTTTTCTATCTGGTGACAGGGAGGTAGTCACTATTGATTCTTCTGAGCCAAGTTTAGAATTCTCAGTAACAGCGATTTCAATAAATCCAGAGTTCAAAAACACCTGATGTCGCTCAGTGAAACTCTTAAATAGGGCATTTTCTGCAGCAGTTGCTCCCAGTAAATTACTCACGACACATCCTTCTCTCTGATATTCATTTCTAAGTTATCTCGGTTCGGTGATAAGTTAAATTTATATTGATCGCCTACATAAACACATTCTGCAAACATAATAATTCGACCGTTTTGGTCTAAATCGACCATATTAAGTTCTAAGCAGGCTTTATTTTTCTGAATCTTTAGTTGATCAGTTATTTCTTGATTTGGGATAGCTGCAGCCAAGCTGGTATTGGCATTGATAATTTGGATCCCAAATCTTTCACGCAAAAGTGTGTAAAGCGAGCCACTTAAATCTGCTTGCCTGATATTGGGAAAATATGCCGTTGGCAGAAATACCGTCTCGACACCGAGTGCAACTCCGTTAGCTAACCGGAGACGTGAAAATTTAAGAAGCTCTGTACCTATTGGCACCCCAAGAACTGAAGATTTTGTGAGATCTGCTTTTAAGTATTTAAATTCGAGAACATTCGAACTGGGTTTTAAGCCCAATCCAGTCATTTCTTCAGTAAAAGACTTCAACCGGAATTCATGAGTAATTGGCGTGTAAGAAATAAAAGTGCCTGACCCTGGCCGTCTTTCTAGTTTTTGTTCCTGGATTAAAAGATCAATTGCGCGACGAATAGTCATTCTGGCAACTTGGCAATCTTGGGCTAATTCACGTTCACCTTTTAGGCGCGAACCTTGGGGTAGCGAGACAATTAAGTTAAGTAGATGGAGTCGGGCTTTTTGGGACGCCGTTACGTTATTAGCGTGCGGCATGGAGGGTGCCTGTACTTAAGACTTTAATGGGTTCGGCGTATGTGACATCTTTACCCAATTTATCTGCAGCATGTCCAAGTTCAGCAAAGTACTTAGATCGCATTGGCAGAGCTTCTAACATCCCGGCCATTGATTCCTCGGTAAATTGACTGGCGTATTGTGAGACTGCAGCTAATTTTCTCTCTAAAACCTGATCAATATCAACAAAAGTATTAGCCTGATTTGAGTTAAAGAGAGCAACAGCTTCAATTTCTCGCTTTTGACTACTGACAAACTCAGCTGGAATCTGCAAATCATTGCCTTCGACACCTAATACATCTGCCAAAATAACAGCTTCAACGGCTGCAAAACCTGATTTGTAATGGTCGGCATGTGCCTCATTGTTCAGCCAAGGATCTAATGAGATAACGCCATCTGGTTGGAATTGGCGAACAACCGTGATCAAGTCGCGACGAGCTTGGTAGACAGTCCAGTCACCTGCATCTGGATAATTTAAATAGTAAATGCCAAGTACGCCAAGAATTTTTGCTGCTTTTTCAGCTTCACTTTCCAGCCGTGCAGCTGCAACTTCCTTTGAAAGTGATAAATCAACTACACCCGCTAGGTCATCAGTAACTGTTACGTATAGAACTTCAGCTCCATTTTTTACTAGCTGAGCAACCAACCCACCGACGGCAATATCTATATCGTCGTAGTGCGCTTGAATTGCAAGAACCCGTTTGCAAGAAAATATATCTGGCATTGGCGACAAGGATGGAATCTCCACGAACTCTGAATTCATACCAACCCCCGTTTAATTTAGCCAAGGATTTCAGAAATTCAGCCCGTATTCAAGGGTTTTTCAGTAATATTGTGTCATGAACCTCATTACTTTTGACTCAGGTGAGGCTGTTCGTAAATTCCAAGAAGAAGATAGATCAAATTTATACCACATCTGTTTAGCAACTGGTGATAGTGGTGCAAGCGCCCTTCATTTATACAATGAAAAAGATATGCTCGGAGAAATTTATGTTGGTCCATATTTAAGCTTTCAGCCTGATTTATCACTAACTTTAATTCACGCTGGCGTCGCTGGCTACGCCCTTGCTGCTCTTGATACCAGAGCATTCGAAGATACTTTAAGCAAAGAGTGGTGGCCGGTAATTTTAGAAAAATATACCAGTCGCTCACCTGAGAATTTCAATGAACGAGAAAAGAATTTATTTGAATATATTCAGAACCCACCACTTAGGCCAGAAAAAGTTGTTGATCAATACCCAAGTCACCTACATATAGATTTACTTGAAACAGCTCAAGGTCGCGGCATCGGTAAAGCAATGATGCATCTTTTACTTGACACTCTGAGAGAGAAGGGCTCAAAGGGAGTGCACTTGGGTATGGGAGCAACAAATGCCAGAGCCTTCACTTTCTATACTAAATTAGGTTTTACGCTCCTAGATAAAAATGATGATGAATGGACCATGGGTCTAAAACTTTAATTTGTTGCGCCAAGCACTAAACGACCTAATTGATTGCGGGTGTGGAGCTTTCAACCATGGGAATGGATGAATTTGCGCCAGCTCTTTAAACTTCGCAAAACTTGGCACTGGGGCATAGGTAAGAGCTACTGAATTCTGTTGAGCAAACTCATATGGATCACCGAGATAAACCGTTAAGTCACGGTGTTTGGCTAAGTCCTGAAGCGTTTCCAAGTAAAAATAAATCCGCTTAGCTGAAAGCTGCAATTTTGCTAGAGCGCTTTCATTAAATACAAAAGCTACTGGTAGATCAGGATTAGCAACTAGCGCTGGGTCGGCATCACCCAAAGAATCGACCGTGAGTAAAACAAGTGCAGGTACTTTGTTTTCTCTAACCACCATTGGCCCAGTTGTGGCCGCAAGATCAGGGTCAGCTAAAAGCAAATCTTCAAACGGCGCTTCAGGCAAAGATAATTCTTCGGGAAATTCCTGAATCGGGCATTTACTTTTTAGCGCACAACCACCACATAACTGCGGCGCTCGCTTCTGCACTTGCCATCGCGCAAACCCGTATGGCTTGCCGGTTCCAGTGCCAACCGTCCATTGCCAACCTAATAAGTTTGCCGCCCGCGAACCATCAATTAAATGGCGATACATCTCTTCTTGCCCGTGCAACCAACCAAATTCATTGCGCACAGTCCAATGCGATGCCAGCCACATGCGACTTTGATTAACCAACCAGCCATCTTCAGCTAATTCATTAGTTGCGAAATCAACGCATGCCATACCTGCTGGCCAACCATTGCCAAGTTTATTCCAAATTTGTTCAAAGCGCAGATTGCTAAACAACCTAGTTCCGATTCGCGCATAGAGATGTCGCGCATACTCTTGCCACAACAACTCATCGCGATACTTTTCACGATCTGCAAATGGCGCCTTAGCCACGTGATCCCAAACTCTTTGCAACGGCAGCAAATTGTGGCGAATATAAGGAGATAAGACCGAAGCGCCACGGTCGCCATAAGGCAATACTTGAGATCTGTTCTTAGCGTAGCCAGAAATATTTAACTCACTCAGCGCCTGATCTGCAGCGCTTTGCCCACCTGGAATTGAACTTCGCCCACCACCTGAATGCAGATCTTGAAATTCTTGATTAACCAGGCTTTCTAAATCAGCTCTGACATCAAGCTTTTTCATCTCGCAAAATTAAACCCAGCAGGCTAACTTGGCAACTTCTTGATAAATTTCTCCTATGAGCAGAGAATCAAGGCCGCCCCGCGCAAAAATCACGCCGTATCAATTATTAGGTTGGACGCCACTTCTATTGGTGGGAATTGGTTCATCGATCGTTGTGGCCCTTAGCGTCATGTCAAAGCGATAAACCAATAAGTAAGCGTTCCCAGCTTCTCTTTAGTCACCACCAACCAGTTATCCTTCTTTTATGGCGATAGCGCTAGCAGGTGATTTAGTTCGATTGCGTCAGCTTCAAGAATCTGATGCCGAAGAACTATGGTCAGCAACTAGCAACGACGCCGATGTCTGGAACTGGATCTGGTCTATTGAACCAATTCCGCAATCGGTTGAGGAAATGCGCCATCTGATTTCGTCAATGCTTGCTCGAGATGCGCAAGGCAAGCGTCATACCTTTGCAGTTGTACTCAAAAGTTCTGGCCAAGTAATCGGCTCAACTTCGTATCTAAATCGCAATGATGAGGAAAAGTCGCTAGAGATTGGTTCAACTTTCTATGGTGCAACTGCCCGGCGTACTGGCGTAAATACTGAGTGCAAATATCTCTTACTGCGCCACGCCTTCGAAACTCTTGGCTGCCAGCGAGTGCTAATTAAGGCGGACATCAATAACGCCACCTCGCTAGCTGCTATTGCTCGCATTGGGGCAAAGCGCGAAGGAGTTATTCGCCACGATAGAAATCGTCGCGATGGAAGTTGGCGAGATGCTGTGTATTTCTCAGTAATAGCCCCAGAGTGGCCCGAAACGAAAGTTCGCTTAGAGAAGTTTCTGGGCCGCTAATCTCTTAAGCGTAAGAATTTACGTAAGTTGGATATTTATTAACAAGAAAGTTGAATAGAATCACGATGTGGTTAAACTCAAGAAGAGTAAGTCTGCTCCGTTCTATCTATCTTGGATTTTAATTGCGCAGTCACTTTCGATAATTGGGTTTCTTTCAACTCATAGTTTTCCGCGGGTCGTAAGAATACTTGGAAATAACTTAGATACTCCGGTTTTCCAAGGTAGCGAAATTACTGAAATTATTGCTGCCACAATAATTCTTTTAACAGCACGGGCGATTCGGCTAAAGCGGCGAAGAGCCTGGATTGTCGCGCTAACTTTGCAAGGTTTATTGATTTTTACATCACTCATTCACTTACTTTTAAAGGTAACTCTTGTGCATAAAGATAGGGAAGTAGCATTTCGATCGATTGGAATTGCCCATTTAACTTCAGAGTTGCTTATTTTTTCACTTTTAATCATTTTCAGAAAAGAATTTAAAACAAAGTCAGATATTCAGACAATTATGAAATCAATATTATTTTTTCTGAAGATAGCGATACTCTCGATTTTAGTTGGACTCGTTTTCGTTAATTTTGATCAAAAATCCTTCACAATCAAACCAAATATTTTGCAAATCTTCGAAATCACACTCAAGGGTCTAGTTGGAATATCAAGTTCAGTAACTTATGTTTCAGAGCGAGCTCAAATCCGAACCGAATACACACTGGCGGCTCTTGGATTACTTATTGCGATCTCATCAACTTGGCAGTTTCTAAAACCTAATATCTTCAAAGCAAAAATCGATACAAAAAGTTTAGATGAAGTCAGAACTTTGTTATCAAATTACTCAAATCATGATTCATTAAGTTATTTCGCCTTGCGTGAAAATAAGAATTTTATTTGGTCGAAGAATTCAAAAGCGGTTATTTCTTATTCGGTGATTAATGGCGTAATGGTGACCACCGGAGACCCAATTGGTGACCGAGAATCTTGGCCTTCGGCGATGGCAGCATTTTGTCTAGAAGCCGAAGATCATGCCTGGATTCCGGCAATATATGGTTGTTCGGAGGAAGCAGGTCTTATTTGGTCTCGCGAAACAGGTTTTGAATCCCTGGAAATTGGCGACGAAGCAATTGTGCAGGTTGCTAACTTCACGCTAGAGGGCCCCGAGATGAAAAATGTCCGGCAGATGGTAAATCAGATTAAACGCAAAGAATATTCAACGTTGATTCGTAATATTTCTGAGATTGAACCAGCTGAATTGAGTTCACTCAGTGCACTTGCTGACAAATGGCGTCGTGGCGGAACTGAGAGAGGTTTCTCTATGGCGCTCGGACGCTTTTGCGATCCGACTGATCCTAATTTGGTTATTTCAATTGCTATTAAAGATGGCGAGCCGATGGGAATGCTGCAATTTATTCCTTGGGGAACCGATGGCCTCTCGTTAGACTCTATGAGGCGATCACCTAATGCAGATCCAGGCATAAACGAACTTTTAATTTCTGAAACGATAATTTTTGCCAAGGAACGAGGCATTTCACAGATATCACTAAATTTTGCGACATTTAGAAGCATTTTTGAGAAAGGCGAACGATTAGGTGCCAGTCCGATAACTCGAGCTTCGCACAGGACTCTCGTCTTTCTATCCAGATTCTTCCAGATGGAATCTCTGTATCGATTCAACGTCAAATTCCGGCCAATTTGGAGTCCACGATATATTTTATTTCCAAGTATCGGTAAGTTAGTACGAGTTGCAGTAGCTATCTTGATGATCGAATCATTTATTGCGCTGCCTAAAGTTTCACGGGCTAAAAGTTTAGGCGAAAAGTAATGTTCCAATTAGATAATGCTTCAACTTTAGCAATCTTCATTTTCCTGACGGTATTTTCCACCTTGCTGCTCGTTTTCTTCTGGAAAAAATTATTCCGGAAAGGATTACTAAATTTTGTTTTTAGACTTTCGCTAGTACTTCTTTGTCAGATTCTATTAGTGGCTACGGCAGGAATATCGATTAATCGCAGCAATGAATTTTATGCATCATGGAGTGATCTTCTGGGAAATGGCGTTGATTATTCATCCGTTGCGATACCTTCTAATACAACTTCATTACCTGATATTGCGATTCTCAAGAACGGCCAAGAATCTGCTTCCGGACAGTTGATAATCAAGGAGATTGTCAAAGGTGAAAAATCAGGTGTTTCCAATGTTATCTATCTGATTCTTCCGAGGAGCGCTGTCAATAGCATTAAAAATCACCAGCCAATAGATCTGACAAGAACCAAGGTCATCGAATTTTTAACTGGCTATCCTTCGCAACCTTCGAGTTGGCTCAAATCTCTAGACATCACCAAAGCATTAGCAGCCTCTGAGAAAGCCAATCCCAGCTTTTCGATAATTGGAGTTATTCCCGCAGTCAACGTTGCAGGTACCAAAGATCTCGAATGCATGAATTTTCCTAATAATGGCACCCAAGCAGAGACCTGGTTGAGTGCTGACGTTCATTCTTTTGTCAGTAATAGATTGGGTATTTCCTCAACACGATGGGGATTGATGGGAGTTTCAACGGGAGGCTGGTGTTCTGCAATGCTTTCGATTAAACACGAAAATCTATTTTATGGCGCTGTTTCAATCGCTGGCTATTATCGCCCTGCCCTGGCAAAGACCACAATGCCTAAAGTCAAAGCGCAATCAGATGCTGATTATGACTTCCTTAAACTTGAAACTGCGATGACTGGCAAGATGGACATGCTCTTGATTGCAAGTGTTGGTGATATTTATTCTTACCGAGAAACTAAAAGATTCCTCGCACTTGCCCACCCAAATATAAATTATCAGTATCTTGAAATACCAACCGGTGGTCATAATTCCGGAGTTTGGATTCCTAAATTTGGCGTTGCTCTTGACTGGCTGAAAAAGCACTAATAACACCCATTAGAGCACCAACTGTGCAAAATTGACTTGCCTACGATACTTCTTGCCAGGTATTGTTCAGCTTGGAGATGCGAGCCCTGCCTGGTTATGTAACCATTCCGCATGAAAATAAAATCCACATCTGCCTTAATCGCATGCTTGCTGGCCATTCCGCTCACTACGGCGCAAGCTTCAACGAGCGTGCAGTGGAATTCGCAAACCAAGATCACCGGTGTCGTAACGATTCCGGCCGATACCGTAGTAAACGTTGCACCGGGCACAAAGATCACAGTTGATGATGGGGCAAAAATTGTAATTCTTGGGCAGCTGTTGGCTCCTAAAGGACTGACGCTTATCGGCAATGACTGGCAAGGTCTGGTTATTAACGGAAGCGCAGTGCTTACTGACTTCGTCGAAAAAGGCGCAAATCAATCTTTTCATGTCGCCGCTGGTGGTTCACTAGAAATTAATGGTGGCGATATCTCAGGCATTAAAGGTGAAAGCTTAGTTGACGGCACTTTTAAGGCAAAAAATATCAAATATGTAAAAGGCCCAGGAAATGGA
>Ga0209499_1003159_pt1 | contig 10196 bp, 2 predicted proteins | sample C_130208_EF_Meta_FD_187306 | JGI IMG/M metagenome (GOLD analysis project Ga0209499, IMG submission 187306) | Freshwater microbial communities from Lake Croche, Canada to study carbon cycling - C_130208_EF_MetaG (SPAdes) (version 2) | ecosystem: Environmental > Aquatic > Freshwater > Lake | place... | reverse complement strand
CGCGACCAATCAGACCGTGTCGCCTCCGCCCGCCCCGGCGGGCGTGATTGCCTATTGGGATTTCTCGCCGAGCAATTACATCACTGCTGTGTCTGCCGGCACTGCGGGTTTCACCACGCCGCAGGACGCTTCTGTTGCGAACAGCAACGTGGTCGTCTCTGCTCTCGGCGCCGGTGCCAGCGTCCATCTGGACAATAACGGCAACTCCATCTGGAACTCCGAGTGCGGCTATGGCACGACCATGTCAGGCAATGCCGGGGTCCTGGCCAATGTCCTTAACGCCGGCTATTACTATGATTTCACCTTGCAAGTGGCGCCGGGCTACACGCTAAACCTGACGAATATCACCCTGGCTACCGGCGAGGGGAACTACAGTGCTTATAGCTACAGTTCCTACGTGTTCAGTTCTCTGACCGGCTTCAATGACACCAATGTGCTCGGTTCGGGTGCCAATGGCTATCTGTGGACTTCGTCTTTCTCGTCCCACTTGGATCTTTCGCCCTACCCTGTGGATTTGACCTCCGCCAATTCGAAGGCGGGAATCACCTTGCAAAATCTTACCTCGGCCAGCGGCACGATCGAATTCCGTGTCTACGTGGGAATGCCTAATTACGTTCAAAGTGGCATCCAACAATTGAGCCTGAACGGGACGGTGGTCGCCGGCTACCCAAAACCGGCCACCCTGACCACGCTCGCCTCGTCGCGCAACCCGTCCACCAATAACCAATCCTTCATCCTCACGGCCAGCGTCAAGACCAACGGCGTCAACCCGGTGGTCGCCGGCAATGCCGGGGGCACCATGGTGTTCAGCGACAACACCGGCCCGCTGGCCACGAATAATGTCATCAACGGCGTTGCCAAATTTACCAACAGCTATGCGCTGGGCGGCAGTTATCCCATCGTGGCGAACTATTCGGGCGACGCCAACTACCAGTCAAGTTATTCCGCCACTTTCAATCAGTTGGTCAATCCGACCACGACGACCCTGTCCGTGGATGTGAATCCGGCGCTGGTCGGCGATGTGGTCACCTTCACCGCCACCATCACGCCCAACGAGGCCGATTACGGCAGCGCGGGCGGCACGGTGAACTTTTATGACAACGGCGTCCTGCTGCAAAGCGTCACGAGCACACCCTTCCCGGGCTATCCGGATGAGGTGGCCATTTTCCAGACCTTTACCACGGCCGGCACGCATGTCATAACGGCGGTCTATCAAGGTGCCAGCGATGGCTTGGGCCTGGCGCCCAGCACTTCGGCCCCGTTGAACCAGACAATACTGGAAGTTTCGGGACTGTGGGCCACCAACACCAGCGCCCAGGTCATTGACTTTGACCACACCATCAACAACCCCAGCGTCGGCGGCAACCCCGGTCTTGATGGGCAGGTGCTCATCAATGTGGGTCCGGTTGCGGGGCCGAACAGTGTTCAACTTTACGAGCCGAACGCCTATGGACCAACTAACTCATTTTCGCCGATGGCCTGGAGCGTCATGGGGTCAAACGACAATTTCGGCTTGGGTGTGGGTGTGCCCACAAGCTTTGGTCAGGATGCCAATGGCAACGCCATTACCACTGATCGCATTGATGATTGGGCACTCCAACTCGTCAGCAGCGCTTCCACTCCCAGTGGAAACAATCCTGATTTTACCACCTTCCCGGGCGGCCAGGGCAATGCCTTGCTCTTTAATGCGGCATCCTCTTATCAGTCCCAAAAAGCGATCACCTTGCGCGTTGTCAACGGCACCGGCGCGAACGTGGCGGGTTGGAATCTTTCTCTGAAAGCCTGGGGCTATGGCACGAATGGCCCAACGGCGCTGCAAGTCCAGACCTCGCCGGACAATGTGCATTACACAACCTCGCTCCTCGTGGCGAATGCGACGAACGGGCCGGATGCCACCACGCTCGTTTCGCTGGGAACTTTCTCCACCTCCGTCGGCGTGCCTGTGCGAACCAACAGCGTGTTTTATGTGCGCTTGAATTATCCGAAGCCGTCCAACCCCCAGTATGCCGGGAACGGCTTCATTATTGACGACTTGAGTGTTCAGGCGTCAACGGATGCGTCAACGACCAATACCGTCGCCAGTTCCATCAACCCATCCGTTTTCGGTCAAGCGGTGGTGTTAACAGACACCGTTACGCCGGCGCTGACCGGCGGCACGGTGCAATTCTATGACAACGGCGTGGCTTTGGGCAGTCCGGTGGCGGTCACCGGCGGTCTGGCCAAACTGACCAACAGCCTGTTCACGGTGACCAATCATCTCATCACCGCCACCTACAGCGGCAAGACCGGTTACCTGGGCAGTTATTCGACCAACGCGCTGACCCAGACGGTCAATGCCGCCAGCACCACCAGCACGGTGGTCAGCAGCAGGAACCCGTCGAATGTCGGTGATGATGTCATCTTCACCAACACCATCGCCGTCGTGGCTCCCGGTGTCGGCACGCCCACGGGCAGCGTGACCTTCAAAGATGGGACCAACGTTCTCGGCACGGCTGCCTTGGCAGGAGGCGTGGCCGTTTATGACGCCGGCACCGGTCTGGCGCAGGGCACGCATCCCATCTCGGCGGAATATTCCGGTGACGGCAACTTCAAAGGCAGCACCAACAGCGTGTCGCAGGTGGTCAACAGTGTGGTGTTGATTCCGCCGACACTGGGTGGCGCGACCAGCAGCGGTGGACAATTCCAAATCACATTCAGCGGTCCCAACGGCCAGACCTACGCCGTGTTGAGCACCACTAACCTGGCGAACGGCCCTTGGATCACCAACAGCACCGGGACGTTTAGCGGCGGTTCGGTGACCTACACCAACACCACACCCAACGACCCGCAGCGATTTTATCGCATCCAGTCGCCGTAAGGCGCGTGAAAGAAAATCATTGTGTGTCAAAGCGCATCGCCGTCTGGCTTGATGTAAATTGGTGATGTGGGTGGGTGGATCAGGGCGCCGGCCGTGTTCGGTCGGCGCCTTCTACCCAGTGGGCTTGCGGACTGAAGTGACGAAAAAATTGCCGGCGCAGCATTGAACCGGCGCATAGAAGAATTTAAAGATTTATGGAAAAGACAGTTTTGAATGAACCGATTGCGAACCTTGCAAAAAGTTGGACCATACGCGTGAAACAATTTTGGCAACCCGCAGCACTGGGCTTGGCGATTTTGCTCTCGCAGAGTCCGGCGGCGCGCGCCGCAGCCGACGCCGTGGGCGGCGGCTGGCTGCAAGGCGGCGCGCTGGGACAGTATTATACCAACACCACTTTCAGCGGCACGCCAGCCTTCACGCGGCGTGATGTGCGCGTGGACTTCACCTGGGGCAGCACGGGCAAGGCGGGCGGTTCGCGGTCGCCGGCGTATGCGGCGGTCGGCAACCAGAACTTTTCCGTGCGCTGGACGGGGCAGATCCAGCCGCGCTTTGGCGAGAATTACACGTTCAAATTGGTGGCCGGCAACACCGCCACGCTCTACATCCAGCCGACGAACTCGGTTACTTGGACGGCGCTGGTAACGGCGGCGGCGGGCAATACCAATACGGCGGCGACGAATCTGGTGGCCGGCCAGGTTTACAATTTAAAATTGGAGTATTCGCAAACCACGGGCACGCCCGTTTGCCGGTTGTTGTGGTCCAGCGCCAGCACGCCCGAGGAGGTTTTGGACACCGCGACGGTGATGGGCCGGAACATGGATACTTACGAAACTTCGCTCTGGGCCAATGCCATGGACGGTGGCCGCGACGAATGGGCGGTTTATAACGCCGGCACGCTCGTCCCGCGGGACACGAATGGCTGGCCCATGACCGATGCCACCAACATTGTCTTTGAAGGGTATCAACCCAATCAGGGTGCTGGCTCTTATTTCCTCCAGTTTCAGGGCAAGGCGGCGGTCTATGCCTATGATTTCAACAATTGTTCTTTGTCGGTGAATGGGACGAGTTACGGCGGCAATCTGCCGTTCGGCACCGGTTACAATGCGACGAGTAACCTGACCACCGCCACGCTAACGCTTTATTCGAATGCCCCGGGTGGCATCCTGTATTTGGGATTTTATAATTCACGCCGCAATTCCACGGACACCACCAACTCCGGCGTTACGAATGTGAAGCTCATGCGGCCCGTCAGTCCCGGCAGCACCAATTCTTGTCCGTTGGGTTCCTATTTCTACCCGCCGATCGAGACGGCCCTCCAGCGTTACACCCTTCTGCGGTTCATCCTGAACGCTGACACCGATACTGAATGGAACAATCGGCCTACCGAGAAGCCATCCTATTCCACCCATCTCAACATTGGCAACCAGCGTTACTGGGAACAGATGGTGATGCTGGCCAACGAATGCGGCAAGGATCTCTACGTGTGCCTGCCGGTGCAGGCGTCGGATGATTATCTCACCAATGTGGCCAACCTCATCCGCTATGGCTCGGATGGCGTCAATCCCTACACCTCGGCGCAGGCCAACCCGGTTTATCCGCCGTTGAACCCCAACCTGCGCGTGATTATCGAACATGAAAACGAAGTGTGGAACTTCGGTTTTCCCAACTATGGGAACAACATGAACATGCTGCTGCAGGCTTACACCAACAACACACCGGACTGGCAGATTGTTAATTATGACGGCGCATACAGCAGCGACCCGTCCGGAGCCTGGCTGCGCTGGCACATCCTGCGCGGACTGCGCGCCTCCGATATTTTCCGCTCGGTGTTCGGCGACGCCGCGATGGGTGCGCGGGTGCGCCCGATTTACGAATATCAATATGACGACGCCAACGGCACGGCCTCCGGCGCGCTGCCGTTCGTGGACAATTACTTCAACAACGCCGATGGCACGGCCCACGTGGCCACGCCGTATCCGGTGAACCACTTTTTCTGGGGCGGTGGCGCGGCGGTGTATTATGCCAGCGGCAATTCCTCCGGCACGCAGACGAACATTGTTTTCGCCAACAGCGGCTTTGAGACGCCCGCCTTGGCATCGGGTCAGGTGCAAACCAATCCGCCCGGTTCGTCCTGGACCTTCACCGGCACGGCGGGCATTTACTCGGCGGTGGCAACGACCAATGCGTGGAATCTTGGCACCGCCGGTTTGGCGGGAGCGGGAAACACGCTCGGGAATGCGGTCGGCTGCCGGTTTACCGTGGGCAGCAGTCCGATTGCTGTTTATCAACTTGGCCGCTGGGTGGTCCCCGGCAACTACCAGTCGCACAATCTTTGGATTTTGGACACGAACGGCAACACGATTGCGCAGACGAGCGTAAGCACCCAAGGCGCAGCCACAAATAAATATGTCTATGGCCAGCTTTCGACTACTCCGTTGGTGTTGGCCGCCAATACCACTTATTACCTCGTCAGCGAGGAAAACAGCGATCAATGCCTCGACAACTCCGCAACCGTGACGCCGGTCGCCGGTCTCACGGTCAACAATGCGGTCACGGTGACTTACGGCAACCCGAGTTGGAACTCGACGCTCTGGACCTTCGACAATAGCTGGAGTGGTTCGCCGTTTGGTCCCGTGAACTTGCTTTACGCTACGGCTTCGGGGGGGACTCTGGGTTATCCACCCAATCCGCCGTCCGGTTCGCAGGCGCTTTTCATTCAAACCAACGGCACGGTCAGTCAAGTGGTGAACTTCACCAACACTGGCACCTATGCTCTGAGTTTCCAGTCCGCGGTCTCGGCGAGCGTGGGCAACGGCGCCCGCTTTTACTTCGACAACACTGAAATCACCGGCAACGGCAGCCTCGCCACCGGCCCGAGAACAAATTCTACCGGATGGTGGCCGGGCAGCTTTGGAGTCAGTTCCACCGCCTTCAATTCTTACGCCACCTATGTGTTTCAGGTAGCCACCCCCGGGACGCACACCCTCACCATCAAAGGCACCGGTCAGGGTCAATTTGGCGGAGCGCCGGCGGGTCCCAATCCCCTGATCTATTTTGACAATCTCCAAATCGCCAGCGCCGATGCGCTTTTTGCCGGCGGCATTCCCGGTGCGGGTCAGGCGTTCGGTCAGGTCGCCTCCGCCAATTACTCCGCGCAACTCTATTCCCAGGCGCGCTATGTTCAGGCTTACGGGTTGCAGGTGGTGGCCTACGAGGGCGGCTGGTCGCTCGGCGGCGATTTTGGGGCGAACCCCTTTCAGAACTGGTGCAAATATTATGACCCGCGGGCGGCGACGGCCCAGCTAAGTTCCATCAACACCTTTGCCCAAAGCGGTGGCCGCTATTATTGCAGCGGCACTTATGAGGACTGGCCTCAATACGACACCCCCAATGCCGGCACTTATCCGCTGGCTTATGCCGTGGACACCAACAACAACGCGTTGTCCGTCGCGCCGCTCAACGGCCTCAACGTTCCCAATGTCCTGAAGCCGGTGAATAACAAATGGCTGATCAACGCCAGCGCTGGCTCCGGTGTTATCAATGCCACCGGCGGCTGGTTTGACTGGAATATCCTGACACCGGTGAGTGGAAATTTTTTGATTACCCCTGCATTCCAGTCCGGAGCCTCGGCTGTGCTGGAAGTGGATGGCAGTGTCGTCAGTTCCGGCACAACGGTAACGAATTTTCTGACCCAAGGGTTGCATGTCATCAAGTTGCGTTCCACCAGCGGGTCATTCACGGTGACCAACGTGACGGTATCGCAGGTTGGCGCCCCGAATGCGCCCACTCTTCAATCTGCGGTCGCTGGCGTCGGCAACAACGCACTTGTGACACTTTCCTGGTCGCCCGCAGCCAGTGGACCTGCCGCGCAAGGTTACCTGGTTTATTACGGCACGGCTTCCGGAAGTTACGGCGCTCCACTGGCGGTTGGCAATGTGACGAATTACACCGTCACGGGTCTTTCCAACGGCGTTACGGCCTACTTCGCCGTCGTGGCCACCAATGCTTCCGGCTACAGCTTGCCCTCCAACGAACTCAATGCGACGCCGGTGGCACCGGGCCAAGTCCAGAACTTGCTTGTTTGGGATTTCCTGACTGCGGGTGGGAATGCCGCCTCCGATGGCAACGTGAGTTCTGTTGGGTGCACCATTACGGCCAGTGGGATGCTGGCCAGCACTATTACCCGGGGTGCCGGATCACCAGCGGGCGCTATTCAGAATTCATCTGGCTGGGGCTGCATGAACCTGAATTCTTCAACCAGTTGGACCGCCGCCAACCTTGCAGCCGCAGTGACGGCTGGCAGCTATTTCCAATTCGCCGTCAGGCCGGTCAGCGGCAATCGCTTTTCCATTTCTCAGGTTTCCTATGTGACCTATCAGCAGAACTCGCATGCCACAGCCACCACCGTGCTTGAATACAGCGCCAACAATTCTCCCTACGTAGCGGTGGCGACCAACAATCCGGTCAATTACAATTGGACAGGTGCGACCAATACCGTGTCGCTCTCCGGTATCAGCGCCTTGCAAAATGCCAGCAATGTCATTTTCCGCATTTATGGCTATGGATTTACGGGTTTTGAGGACAAAGGCCTAGGACAAGTTTCTGGCAACAATCCGGATGTGGCCGTGGTCGGCGCGATCTATTATCCTGTCGCGACACCGACATTCAGCCCGTCTGGCGGCACCTATTCCAGCAGTCAGTCTGTGACCATCTCGACAACCACGGCGGGATCTGCCATTCGTTATACCACCGATGGTTCGACTCCCACTTCGAGCTACGGCACGATTTACACCGGGCCGGTGACCGTCAGCGCGAACACCACCCTTCAGGCCATTGCTTATCAGACCAACTTTATTGACAGCGCCGTGGCCAGCGCGAGCTACGCCATCAACGGTTCGCAGCCCGTCAACATCACCTTGCAGATGAGCGGCGCAAATCTGCAATTGAGTTGGCCGGGCGGCGGCGCCTTGCTACAAGCGACCAATCTGCCCGGCCCGTGGGTGACTAACAGCGCCGCGACCTCGCCTTACCTTGTGTCGCCGACAAATAGCCGGATGTTCTACCGCATCCGTGTCCAGTAACCCCGACATTTTCTGTTTCCATGATCAAAATCGTTCAATGCTGGGATGACGGAGTGGTGGACGACATCCGCCTATGTGAACTATTGCGGGAAAAGGGCGCAAAGGCATCGTTCAACCTCAATGCCGGTCTGCATGGCGCGCAACGCGGCTCGCGCTGGCGCTATCAGGATTGCAAGGAGGTGCTGCGTCTTGCTAAGTCGGAACTCCTGTCGGTCTATGACGGCTTCACCATCGCCAACCATTCCTACTCGCATCCGTGGGCGAACCAAATCCCGATTGAGCAATGGGAAAGAGAAGTGGTGGATGGGCGCAAGGCGTTGCAGGACATTTTCGGCCAGGAGATTCTCGGTTTCGTTTATCCGTATTGCGTCACCAATCCGGAAATCGCTGAAGTCGTCCGCGCCGCCGGTCATGTCTATGCCCGCGATGGCCAGTTTGCCACGCCCTGTTTTCCGCCCGCCGATCCGATGCAGTTCGCGGCCGACTGTCATTTCGCCGCGCCGGATTTCTGGGAGCGTTACGCGAAGGCCAAAGCGGCCAAGGCGAGCGTCTTCTACTTCTGGGGACACAGCTACGAGTTGGTCACCGAGGCCGATTGGCAGGCCTTCGCAAAGAAAATAGAACGCTTTAACGCCGACCCAGACGCTGACTGGGCGGATCTTGAGGGACTTTTTCAACCGGAATTTGCGAAATGACCACGGGCATTTTCCGGGACACCTCGCGCCCGCTGGCCGAGCGGGTTGCCGATCTCCTGTCCCGTATGACCCGTGAAGAAAAAATCGGCCAGCTCGGCCAGGTCTGCATGTCCGACTACGAGAAAAATCGTAGTGCCTACCTCGACGGCGTTCGCAAAGGTAAGTGGGGTTCACGCATTCTTGCTGAGACCGCCTGGGCTGGCGACGGTGGCGCTTCGGCGCTCAAGGTTGAGCAACTGAACGAGATTCAGCGTGTCGCCGTCGAGGAATCCCGCTTGGGCATCCCGATTCTTTATGGCCGCGATGTCATCTACGGCCATCGCACCGTCTTTCCCGTCCCGCACAGTTACGCCGCCAGCTTCAATCCCGATTTGGTTCAGCGGGCTTTGAGTGCCGTCGCGGCTGAGGCTTCGAGCGAAGGCGTCCACTGGACTTTTGCGCCGATGCTCGATTTGGTGCGCGACCCGCGCTGGGGGCGCGTCATCGAAAGTCCCGGCGAAGATCCTTACCTCGCCTCCCGCATGGCCGTGGCCGCAGTCCGCGGCTTTCAAGGCGAACAATTCGGCGGCGACAAATCACTCCTTGCCTGCGCCAAGCATTTTGCCGGCTACGGCGGCGCTGAAGGTGGGCGCGATTACGACACTACCGAGTGGACCGACAACACGCTTCACAACATGGTCCTGCCGCCGTTTCGCGCCGCCGCAAAAGCGGGCGTGGCTTCCATGATGGCCGCGTTCAACGATCTCGGCGGCACGCCCGTCAGTTCGAGCCGCGCCCTCATGCGCGACTGGCTCAAAAGCGAATTAGGATGGGATGGCTTCATCGTCTCCGATTGGGGCTCGGTTTTCGACCTCATCGGCCACGGCGTCGCGGCTGATGAACGCGCGGCGGCTTTGCAGGCTTTCACCGCCGGGATTGACATGGAGATGATTGCCGGAATCTTCGAACGGAACATCGGGGCATTGATTGATTCCGGCGAATTGCCCGCTGCTTGGCTGGATAACGCCATCTCGCGCATCCTGCTCGCCAAATTCCGCGCGGGTCTTTTTGAGCATCCCTATACCGACCCGTCCCGCGCCGCAGCTACTTTGCGTCATCCCGACCACATTGCACTTGCCGTTGAACTGGCCACGCAGTCCATCGTTCTGCTCAAAAACGTTAACAACTTTCTCCCGCTCGCGCCTACCCTGAAAAAAATCGCCGTGCTCGGTCCTTACGCCGAAGCCCGGCGCGAACATCTCGGCTCGTGGTGTCTGGACGGTCGCGCCGCGGATGTCACTTCCATCCTCGATGGACTGCGCCCCGCCGCGCCGGAAATGGAGTTTAGCACCGCCAATGCCGCCTTCAGCGACGCCTGCGTTGATGTCGCCCGCCAGGCTGATTGCGTCATTTTATGCGTCGGTGAGAGTTATGCGCGAAACGGTGAGAACAAGTCCATTGCCGAACTTGCGCTGCCGCCGGGACAGGAGCAACTGATCGCCGCGTTCGGAAATCTCGGATTGCCGCTGGTGGTCGTGGACTGCTCGGGACGCTACCTGCCGTCGCCCGCCGCCGAAGCCCACG
>Ga0209499_1003153_pt1 | contig 10205 bp, 7 predicted proteins | sample C_130208_EF_Meta_FD_187306 | JGI IMG/M metagenome (GOLD analysis project Ga0209499, IMG submission 187306) | Freshwater microbial communities from Lake Croche, Canada to study carbon cycling - C_130208_EF_MetaG (SPAdes) (version 2) | ecosystem: Environmental > Aquatic > Freshwater > Lake | place... | reverse complement strand
GCCTCCCGCTTTTGGGTAGAAAAGTGCTGACGCTCTGCGAACTGGAAGGGCATTTCATCACCCCCTTAGACGGCCCGGAAGTGCAGGAGAAAATCCGCCCGGCGCGCATTGTTTTTGTCTATGGCTGGCGCTTTCGAGCACCGGATCTGGTGCGGAAACACGCGGATAAAATCCGGGCCTACTTCCGGCCGCGGACGGAATTCCAGACCGCCAGTCGGGCCGCCGTGGAGCCGCTCCGGCGCGACGCCGACGTGGTGATTGGCGTGCACGTGCGTCACGGCGACTATCGCGGATGGAAGAATGGCCGCTATTTTTATCCGGTGGAACGCTACGCCACATGGATGCGGGACCTTGCCGCGCAATTTCCCGGCCGGCGGGTTTCTTTTTTGGTCTGCAGCGATGAGCGGCGCCGCGCGGAAGAATTTCCCGGCTTGACCGTTGGATTCGGCACCCCCTCGCCCGTGAGCGATGTCTTTGCCCTGTCCTTGTGCGATTATATTCTCGGCCCCAAGAGCACCTTCTCGCAATGGGCCTCGTTTTACGGCGGGAAGCCGCTGCTGCATCTTTTGGACGTGAACGATTCCGTCCGGCTGGAAAACTTCCGCGTCTGCTACCTGGACTGGGATTGACCATGAAACTGGGATTATTTGGCGGCTCATTTGATCCGGTGCATCTCGGGCACCTGCTCGTCGCGCAGGCGGCGGGGGAGGAACTGGGTCTGGACCGGCTTTTTTTCATCCCCGCCGGCCAGTCGCCTTTCAAACTGGAAAGCCCGCCGTCCCCCGCCGCCGTCCGGCTGCAGCTCCTCCGCCTCGCGCTCGCAGGGCGGACCCACTATGAATTGGACGCGCAAGAGATCCAGCGCGGGGGTATTTCCTACGCGGTGGAGACGCTGCGGGATTATGCGCGCCGCTTTCCCGGAGCCGAACTGTTTTACCTGATCGGCGCCGATAACGCCGCTGCGCTGAACCGCTGGCGAGAGGCCAGCGAACTGGCCACGCTGGCGGAGTTTGTGGCCGTTCCGCGGCCGGGCGGGGCCGCCCCCCACTTTCCGCCCCCATTCCGCGGCCGCACGCTCACGGGCTTCCCGCTCGCCCTGTCCTCCTCGCTCGTTCGCGCGCGGGTGAAGGCGGGCCTGCCAGTGGACCATCTTGTGCCGCCTTTCGTAGCGGACGCCATCCGCGCTGCGCGGCTATACGTTTAAAAAGAGCGGCGCGAAGGAGACGAAGAAAAACGACACTGAAACCCGGCCCTCTCTTTTCCTTGCCGCCTCAGCATTATTGCGGGAAACGGCTTATTGGAAATTTATCCGTGTCCATTCGTGTCCATCTGTGGTTTAATCCTCCCCGCAACTATGGATTCAAAAAAATTGGCTGAGTTGTGCCGCGAATACGCGGACAACAAAAAGGCGGAGAACATCGTCCTTCTCGACGTTCGGGACCTGTCCTCCGTGACGGATTTTTTCGTGATCGCGTCTGGCACGAGCGAGCCCCATTTGCGGGCCGTTGTGAGCGAAATCACGGACCGCCTGCGAGAGGAGCACGACCTGCGGCCAATGCGCCAGGATGGCTCGATGCAGGGCGCGTGGGTGATTATGGATTTCTTCGATGTGATCGTTCACGTCATGCGCCCGGATGCGCGCGAGCGCTATGATCTGGAGGGCCTCTGGGGCGACGCGGCGCGGGTGAAAGCCAAAAGCAAACCGGCCAAGGCAAAACTGACCCGCCGCCAGGCCTCCAAAAAACGCGTCCGGAAAACGGCGAAATAGTCCGGCGCCCGACGGAGTCCATTGGCGGACGAAAGCCCCGCCGCCGGCTGGAGCCGCTCCTGAAAATCTGCGCGGAACCAAATCAGAAAATAGCGGAGGAGAACATCCAGGCTTCTACAGGGCCTCCTTGTGGATGTTCAATTCAGGGAGACATCTTCCGGAGTCTGCGCGAGCAATTTGTTTTTCCAGCCGCCCTTATTCTTGAGGATGTTCCCCCAGAGCAGGTCGGGCGGCGTTTCAAAAACGAGTTCGAGTGACCCGGGATACGTCAGCCAGGATTTGCGTTTAATTTCCATCTCCAGCTGACCTGCCGACCAGCCGGCGTAACCGGCGAACACCTTGACTTTCATCGAAGCGGAAATAAAGCCACCCATCTCCATCAAGTCCTCGATCGAATGACTGAGGCTTACCTGGGGAAAAACATCCGGGGCCGGCAGAAAACTGTCGACGTGCAGAAAGCTCAACGCCGTGGGCTGCACCGGTCCACCCAGGAAGAGAGGGGCCTCTTTAAAAGGTTCGGGCAGGTCCACGTCCACCACCGCGCCCACCTTACTGCCGCTGGAGCGGTTGAGCACCAAACCGAATGCTCCTTCGGCACTGTGTTCACAGATGAGAACAACGGTGTGATGGAAAAAAGAGCCTTCCAACGCACCCCCGTCCAGAAGCAATTTTCCCTTGAGAGATTTGTCCGTGCCTTTCATTTCCGGGGCAAATGTGCCCAAGACGGCGCGGCTGGCAATGGGCGGAAAACTATCAATCCCTTCTGATTTGAGAAAGTCAGAGCGGACGAATCTTGAGATTTCGGAAGGCGACCCGGCCATGGTCGCCCTGGAGCCCGATCCGTCCAACCGGCGACTTGGCGAACAAGGGCATCTTGCTGAATTTACTGGCCGCAACGCGGGCGTTGAAATCGTCGCTGCCGAGAACGTATTCAAAATACTTCACGCCGTTGATTTCGTGGAGGCATTTTTCCGGCGTGACGAGAAGCCGGACATGATTCCATTCTCCGGCCGGCCGGGTGGCGTCGAGCGGCCGACCCGTTCCTGGATCCACGGGGGGCTGATACAGCCCATAAAGCCAGCCGCACCGCTGTGGGTCGGCGGCCTTGGCATTGTCCTCCAGCTGAAATTCCGGTCCGGTCGCCCACACCGCGCTCCCGGCGTCGGTCACGTGAAAAAAGATGCCGCTGTTGGTGCCCCCAGCGATGTTGTAATCGAGTTCCAGTTCGAAGGCGCTAAACTTTTCATCCGTGACCAGGTCGCCGGCCGTGTGCGGGTCCACGCAGACGAGCGCGCCATCCTGGACCTGCCATCCCGGGCGCACGCCCTCCTGCTTGAAAGAATGCCATCCTGCCAGGTCACTGCCATCAAACAGACTGTGCCAGCCGGCAGCTTTTTCTGCGGCGGTAAGAGTGTTGTGGGTCGGTGGGACAGCCAGCGCGCGGGGAACGGTCGGGCCCAGCCACAGTGCGAGCGTCAGGATACAAAGCAGTTTCATGAGGTTATCCTGAACAAAATCCAACACGTTTACCACTTAAAAAAGATTCGCCACCAGAGGAAACCAAACGACTCCAGCCGGGGTCCAACGCGGACTAGATTCAATGGGCCTACAGCACTCGCACGAAACCGCCGCAGGACGGGAGCGTGCGGCCCCCTGTTTGACGGGGCTGACCTTGACCGTTTTTTGGCGGAAGGAGAGATTGCCGCCAGTACCCGACATCAGCGCGGCCACCAGGATTCCGGTATAGCTGCGTCGAACGGGTTGATCGTGGTGGGAGGGAGGCTGGCGGCCACCTGTTTGAGTTTCTCAGCGTGCCTCGGCAGGGCCAGCAGCGCGGACTGCCCGGGATTCTCCCAGATCAAAACGTACCCGGCCGCGATCAAATTTCCCGGCCGCAAGGGTTCCCCGCCGAGTTCGAGCAAGACATAGTCCACCGGATAATCCCGGATGAGCCGGTCCCAATTTGCGCCCCGTTTCTCATAAAAAGCATTGTTCAACTGGAACGTGGATTCGGGGTAGGCGGCCTCATAACGTCCATCCATGGAAACTTGGATGCGCGGATAAAGCCGCCAGGAACAATAGGAGCCCCAGCCGAAGGGGGTCGCCAGATTGCCGACCGCCTCCGCCCGGGAGAGGATGTCCACCTCACGCACGGGATCGTGGCCAAGCGGCGCCAGCACGTCGAACGAGGCCTGCGGCAGAAACCGCGCGGCCACAAATAGGGACAGCGCGCCGTAGAGAATCATCAACCCCAGCTGCGGCCTGAAAAAATTCCGTGTGCGCGGCGATACCCATCCGGCCAGGCTGGAAAAAATCACCTGTAAAAAAGGTCCGGCGAACGCCAGGGCCGCCACGGCAAAAAACGGGGCGTGCCGGCGACTGCGCCACGCCAGAAAGGCCGTCAGGGCGAGCATCACAAGTCCGGGCCAGTTTTTCCTTTCCACCCGACGCCAGCCGGCCAGCACCAGAACCAGGACTATCCCGAAGAGGATCCGGAAGCTGTTGAAGACATCACTGGCAAAGAGAGGCAGCGGACGCCATTCGGCGATTTGCGGGCGCGGATTGAGCAAGGCCGGGATCAGGTGAGCCCAGAAGGTCAGCCCGTTAAGATTAATAAACGTCACCGCCACACAGGCCGCCGTGATCAGAAAAAAAACTTTCCCTCTCTGGCGCGTTACGAGGGCCAGAGCGGTGTAGACCCCCAAGGCCCCCAGCCCAGCCACGAATCCGCCGTGGACATTGGACCAGACGAGCAGCAGGGGCGGCAGAACAAAAAGGGGCCACCGGCCCGCGCGCCGGATTTCTTCCAGCCCCAGAAGAGTGAGAGCGAAGAAACAATAGGTAAAAGTATGGCTGCGCAGCACGGGGATATAGCCCAGCAATAGGCAGGCCGAGGCCGGTATCGCCAGCAACAACAGCGATTCCCAGGAGGCGCCGGCCCGCCGGCCCGCCGCCAGCGCGGCCAGCAGGGCGCCAAAACCGAGAATGATTTTCAGCAGCATCAGCCCTGCCGACCCAAATAATTTAAGCGCCCCAAAAAAAAGGATGCCCGCGCCGCATTCGTGGTCGATGTAAACCGGTAAGACAGGGGTGAAGGCAAACGTATTGCTGAGCGGCACCGCCCCAAATTTCCAGACATGCGCGCCGAGGGCCAACTTGGCCCAAAGATCCGTATCGGCGATGTGATGAGCGGCCAGCAGCGTGCCGAAGGAGAAAACCCCAAGAAACAGCGTCAGCCGGAATTGAAAACGGTCGGACGCCAAAGCCGGTTTCATTCCGGCCCGCCGACAGCCGGCACCGGAAGGCCTGCGGTCTCTGCGGCTTTATCGGCGCCGGCCGCCTGCAACCGGACCAGGGCGGGCCGCAGCGGCTTACCTTGGAAGGTGTATCCGGCGCTGACCGTTTCGCTCACCCGCGCGCCGGACGGGACCTTCCCCGTATGACCCGCCACCTGATGCCGCTCGGCATCAAACGGCTCGTCCGGCGCGGCCACGTAGGGAGTGAGACCTAGGCGCCGCACCGTCTCGCGACAGGCGTTTTGAAAATTGGCGATAGGCTCGATGAAGCGCGCGTCGCCGGTGCGCACTGCGCCGGTATGCAGCGCAAATACGTGGTCCAGGACACGCACTTGCATCTGGAGCCATTCGCCCTCCGCACGGCGCAGCTTTTCGACTTCGAGCCGCAGAGTGGCTTTTTCGCCATCGTTCGTCCTCTGCATGAACTCCGAAAACTGGCGGACTTCCTCAGTCATCTTATCGGCAATGTCCTTGGCGATGGCGGCTGTTTTTCCGGACTCCGACTGGACTGTTTCCTGGATGACCCCCCAATGGTTCGTGGCAGCCCCGATTTGGGCGGACAACTTTTCCAGCCCCTGAATTTTTTCGGCCACCGCACCGAGAGCGTTGATCTCAAGGGCTTTTCCCGCCGCCCGATAATCCCAGTAGAAAGGGATCACCCCCAGAATAGCCCCGAGAGCGACACATCCGGCTCCGATTTCCCAATGATGCAGCGGCGCGCGGCTAAGAAAAATCCAAGCGAACCCCAGCAGGAGCGCGTCCGCGAGAAAAAACGGCCATTTAGGAACCTTCCCCTGTTGTAGGTCATTCATTGCGGCCAGTTTTGCGGAAACCATCCCGTTGCGCAATTCGCATTTGGCGGACCACCGCGGCGCCGGAGACCGACGCCGGCTCTCTGCAAGAATCGCTTTCTTCTCGACTAACTCCGCTCCCGCCAAAATCATGCGCCCGTGGCTCTCTGTGTAATCTTTAACCCGACCGCGCGCGGCAACAAGGCCCGCCGCTTCCGGCGCCAGCTGGACGCCATTGGCGTGCACAGCGCGCTCCGGGCCACATCGGCGGCGGGCGATGCGCGTCGGCTCGCAACGGAAGCGGTGGCGGAGGGATTCGACCTGATTGTGGCAGCAGGCGGCGACGGTACAATTAATGAGGTGCTCAACGGCATCGGCGATGCGCCGGAGGGATTTACCCGGGCACGGCTCGGCGTGCTGCCGCTAGGCACGGCGAATGTCTTTGCGCGCGAACTGGGGATGCCGCGGTGCTTTGAGCGCTCGTGGGAAATTCTGCAGCGCGGCCGCGAACTGGCAATCGACCTGCCGCGCGTGGAATTTCTCGAGAACGGCATCCGGCAGACCCGCTACTTCTGCCAGCTGGCCGGGGCGGGGCTGGATGCGCGCGCGATCGAGCTCGTGGACTGGCACCATAAGAAACAGGTCGGGCCGCTGGCCTACCTCATCGCCGGATTGCGTGCGTTGCGTGAAAAGAAACCTCGCATCACCGTGCACGCGGACGGGCATAGCGCCTCTGGCGAATGGGTGCTGATCAGCAACGGGCGGTTTTATGGCGGTGCGTTCGCGCTCCTGCCTCAAGCGAACTGGCACGACGGACAGCTGGACCTCGGCGTGCTGCCACGCGCGAACTGGCAAACGCTGTTGCGCCATGTGCCAGGGCTGCTTCTGCGGGGGACATTGTCGGCGGGCGCCCTGCTGCGCTTGAGAACCGCCCGCTTTGAGCTGACGAGCGACGCACCTGCAGGGTTTGAATTGGATGGCGAATGGGTGGGGAACCTGCCCGCCACCTTCACGCTCGGGCCTGAAAAGCTGCGGGTGATAGCGCCCTGACCCTGAGGCCGGGACGCAATCGAGGCGATTATGAGGCGGGTTTGGATATTCCACGGCATGATAATATGGCAGTTAAACTTAACCTTGGGACATCGGCGGGTAGGGCGGGCAGTCCTCTGCCCGCCATTATTGCCAACCCACGTCACCTTAAGCCCCGGGACGGCGCGCACGGAGTGTCGCGCCCTACCTAACAATGATCCAGCGAGGGAGATGGCCGGTCCTTGGGGCGATCAATCCGGATCCAGGCATCTTTTATCCACCCGAATGTATCCGGTCTGCTCTTGCTACTGAAGCCGGGGTAATAACAAAGCGATCCGCTTGCGCAAAAATTTCGCAGGTAGGGCGGGCAGTCCTCTGCCCGCCGCGGTTGCCAACCCGCGTCACCTTATGCCCGGGGCGGCGCGCACGGAGTACCTGTCCCATAGTTGCCAAGAACTGCTACACCGAGCAATGATAGAGGGCTTCCCCCCGCCGCCCCGCATGACCCGCCATAATCCGCCGCGGCGATATTGAACAGTATTGCTAATACTTCTAAATCCATGTTGACAAAAATTAGTAATATTGATTTAATCTTGATGTCGCAGGCCTCAATAAGTCACTCCAAGAGTGATTAAGGCGAGCGACAAACGATCTTTGATTTTAGGTTTTCGGTTTGCGCTCTGGTAAAGGCGCAGATTGGAGTTCTCCGTGATCCCACGCTTTACTCATTCTAAATTCCCCGGGTCTCTCGGTCATCTTCTGACCGCTTGACCCGGTTTTTTTTTACCCTGATCTCCCCGGGTTGGGGAGCGGTTCTGTGGTTTGCCCGCTGAATTTCCAACAAAACCGATCCAGCGGGCTCCGTCTGCCGCCCGGGGAGGTTCAAAACGGTCCCGTGCGTACGTTGACACCGTTTTTGTCCGCTGTTAGCTTCCGCCTCCGATCATGGAATACAAAGACACACTCAACCTACCCCGCACGGACTTTGCGATGCGGGCCGATCTGGTCACGCGGGAGCCGGAACGTCTCCAGGCCTGGACGGCCGCCCAGTTGTATAGCCGGATTCAAGCAGGTCGGGCGGAGGCCGAGCGATTCGTGCTGCACGACGGACCGCCCTTTGCAAATGGCGATGTCCACATCGGCACGGCGCTCAATAAAATCCTCAAGGACATCCTTCTCAAATACAAGACCCTGCGCGGTTTCTGCGCGCCCTATGTTCCCGGCTGGGATTGTCACGGGCTGCCGATTGAATTCAAGGTTTCCCAGGACATGCGCAAGGCCGGCGACACGTCCGTGGATGCCTCCACAATCCGCAAAGCCTGCGAAGCCTATGCGCGCAAGTACATCGACCTGCAGCGGACGCAATTTCAGCGGCTGGGCGTCCTCGGGGACTGGGATAATCCCTATCTGACGCTCCACAAGGAATACGAGGCGGACGAGCTGCGGCTGTTTGCGGACATCGTGGGCCGGGGGTTTGTGTATCGCGGCAAGAAGCCGGTGTATTGGAGCATCCCCTGCCGCACCGCTTTGGCAGAGGCCGAGGTCGAATACGCCGATCACACCAGCCAGAGCGTATTTGTGAAGTTCCCCGTGGTGGGCCAGCCCAAGACGGCCATCGTGATTTGGACCACGACGCCGTGGACCCTGCCCGCCAATCTGGCGGTCGCCTACAACGAGAAACTTCAATACGTCTCCGCCCGGGTTGGCGACGAGAACCTGATTGTCTTCCGGGGGCTGCTGCCGGCCCTCGCAGAAAAATGCGGGTGGGCGAATTATTCGGAAACGCCATTCCCGGCCGGGCAGCTCGCCACCCTGGAATACCAGCATCCGTTCTGCCAGCGCACCGGCAAAACCCTGGCCGCCGACTTCGTCACCAGCGACACCGGCACGGGCTTCGTGCACATCGCCCCCGGCCACGGGCTGGACGATTACGCCCTCGGCCGTCATCACGGGCTTCCGATTTATTCGCCGGTGGACGACGACGGACGTCTGGCCCACTCCAGCGAATTGCCCGCCGAACAGCAGATGCCCGCCGGGATGCTCGGCAAATCCATCCTGGAAAAACATGGTAAAAGCGACGCCAACGAGGCGGTGCTGCACGAGCTCCGCGTCCGCCACGCGCTCCTGCACCAGGAAAATTATCATCACAGCTATCCCCACTGCTGGCGCAGCAAAACCCCGGTGATCTTTCGCGCGATGGATCAGTGGTTCATCCGCATCGACCACGACCGATTTCGGGAACAGGCGCTTGCCGAGATTGACCGGGTGAAATGGATTCCCGACTGGGGGGTGAACCGGATCAAGGGGGCCGTGCAATCCCGGCCCGACTGGTGCATCAGCCGCCAGCGCACCTGGGGCGTGCCCATTCCCGCCTTTTACAATGCCAGCGGCGAGCCGATGCTCGACGCCCGCATCGTTCTCAAAGCCGCCGACCTCATTCAGCAGAACGGCTCCAACGTGTGGTTTGAGAAATCCGCCGCCGAACTGTGGGCGCTCGTGAGGCCAGCGGATTGGAAGGGCGCCGAGGCCGTGGCCAAATCCACCGACACGCTCGACGTATGGATCGATTCCGGCAGCTCTTCGCGGGCGGTGCTGATGCAGCGCCCCGAACTCAACGCCCGGCGCCCGACGCCCGATGCCCGGCCGCTCTGGCAGGCGGATGTCTATCTCGAGGGCAGCGACCAGCATCGCGGCTGGTTTCAATCCTCGCTGCTGCTCTCGCTCGCCGGCAACGGGGCGGCGCCGTTCAAGACCGTGCTGACCCACGGCTTCATGGTGGACGCCGACCGCGAAAAAATCTCCAAGAGCAAGCAGGGCGCCTACGAAAAACCCCAGACCGCCGAGGCTTACGTGAAGAAATACGGCGCGGACGTTGTGCGGCTGTGGGTCGCCTCGCAGGATTACCGCAGCGATATCGTCGTGAGTGAGGAGCGCATCCAGAAGGTCAGCGAGACCTACCGCGGCATCCGCAATGCGCTGCGCTATCAGCTTTCCAACCTCTACGATTTTGATCCCGCGCGGGACACCGTGGCTGAGGACCAGCTCACCGGCCTGGACCGCTGGATCCTGGGCGAGTTCATGAAGCTCGAGGCCGAGGTCCTCGCCGCCTACGACCAATACGAATTCCACGTGGTTTATCAAAAGCTCAGCCAGTTCATCGCCGTGGAGCTTTCCTCGATTTACCACGACGTCATCAAGGACCGGCTGTACACCGATGCTGCGAATGCGCCGCGCCGCCGCTCCACGCAGACCGTGCTGCACCGGCTGGTGACTGGCCTGTGCCAGATGCTCTCGCCCATCTTGGCTTTCACCGCGGACGAG
>Ga0209499_1003148_pt1 | contig 10211 bp, 14 predicted proteins | sample C_130208_EF_Meta_FD_187306 | JGI IMG/M metagenome (GOLD analysis project Ga0209499, IMG submission 187306) | Freshwater microbial communities from Lake Croche, Canada to study carbon cycling - C_130208_EF_MetaG (SPAdes) (version 2) | ecosystem: Environmental > Aquatic > Freshwater > Lake... | reverse complement strand
CTTCTTGTGTCAGTCCTACCCACGGCTTTTTGTACACCTGTGTGTCATCATCTTCATCATGTACTTTGTTTCCTAGCCTATCAAAAGTCCTACCTTTAGTGTGATGCACAAGGTACATCCCTTCTTCGTCCAGCGCCGCTTTCTTTTTGCTTTGATAGCCTGTCATGTTGTTCCCCTTGCTCTGATGGCTTCAGCCATAGTTGTACCGCCCCACGAGTAAGGACTTTCGCTAAGATAGCTTTCAACCACCTTAGCGCACGCCTCACGCTCATCAGCACGGGCTGCTGCTTCTACCAAGGCAGCAAATTCCTCTGTGGCTTTTTGCCACTCTAGGTGCTGTATTGGATAGCCAACTTGCTTTGCTAGTTTAATGATGTTCATCACTTCCCCCAAATAACTAAACAAACAATCCACACGCCGAGCATCATAGCCACCATGGTAAGCAATGCTTTAAACGTATCGACAAGGTCGTCCATCGGGTCGCCTAACTGTGCATCGTTGTAGCCATTGACATACGCATCGTTAATCTCTTTGATGCGCTGTTTGCGTACAGGGCAGTCTGGGCCATTGGTACATTTTCCGTAGTCACAACAGGTATTCATTTGGCACGCTCCTTGAGCATTGCGTCTGCCATTTCAAAAGCGGCTGATGGCATTTGACTCAATGGGTCTAAAGTACACCTAGGGTTTGACAACATTGCTTGCATAGCCTTTGCCGCAAAGTAGTCACGCATAGTCATATCCCTTGCAAACCCGCCTGTCTTGACCATCCAGTTTGTGTAGTCTTTTGCGATTTCTCGTGTGTCTTTCATTTTGTACCTCCTACTTTTATAGCGTCAACATCATTGCGGTATTCGTCCATCCGTGAGTTAAGTCTAGTGATACGGGTTACGTTGTAATCGACAATGCTCTGTGTATACTCCACCGCAGTTTCTGCTTCTAGCTTAGCTAAGTGGGCTTCAGATAGTTCAGAGGCAATTATCTCTAATGGGCTTGGTTTGCGAAAAGGGTCTTTGAATAGTTCACGTAATCCTATGCGGCGCATCATGTTATTTCTCCTTAAATATGACGTAGTATGTACTCTGTCCAGTAATTTGAATTTGAAAACACACAAGCATCTAGACCATTCTTGTCACACCAATCCAGGTAAGTTGTTTTGCTGTTCTTACTGATAAGTTGGTTACGTTGAAAGATATATAGGATATGTATGTCCGGGTGTTGTTCTTTGATAAGAACAGACTTCTTCCTATCTGCTGCTACCCATAGACCTTTAGTTTCTATGTAAACGTTCTTAGTAACAGTGAAGTCAGGTGTGTAGCTGTGAGTGCTGGCTGGTATGTTGTACTTGATCTTGTCCTGTTCGTAGCCTAGTTCCCAGCCTTTTGCTTTGCAAGCGTCTTGGAACTTCTGTTCCAATCCGCTTTTGTAAGCTGCTGCGTTATGCCGCTTGGGGCGGCTTGCTGCTTTTGTTTTGGGGAATAGTTCAAGTTGTTTCATTTGCTGCTGGTTCCGTGTTGTTGGCTGCGCCCGTAGGGGCTTGCCAAAAGTCATTAGGCTTTTGCCAAATGTAGAGCAGCTTCATGTTGAGGTGGTAACGCTCATCATCGTTGTAGAGGCTTCTACAGGCTTCGTAGTACTCTTCTGGGAGTAGTTCTGCAAGGGCTTTTTCTGCTTTAACGGGGCCGATACCTTGAACTCCAAAGATGTTGTCGCTTCTATCGCCAACCAAGCTTTGTATGTACAGTGCTTTGATTCCTTCGTCATATGTTACGTCCTGAAATATTTTCTTTACAAAGTTGTAGTGTTTACCTGGGATCTGAAGCAAGTCTTTATCAATGCTACAAATTACGGTTGCCCCATGTGTTTTGTCCTGGTCTATACCAAGTTGGTCATCAGCTTCAAATCCATTGCAAACAACAGCTTTATGCTGTGTTATTAGGAACTCTCGTACTGCTTCCCAATGTTTAGGGCGACTGTCTGGACGATTAGCCTTGTAGCTTGGTGCTATCTCCCTACGGAAGTTGCCGCTACCTGTTAAATAAACGCTATAAGAAGTAGACCCAGTGTCTGCAAGAATGTCTTGCATCATTTGATCTGCTCTAGCTTGGGCTATCCATTGGTCATCCTTTTCTGCTGACGCAGCAGCCCTGTAGACCACTATGTCACCATCAATGAGTGCTTTCATATATACCTTAAAAATAGGAGGAGTCTCAATTTGGGTTTCAACTAGGTACAAAGGAAAGCCAGAAAACTTTGTACGTCACCATCCTTGAATGCTGGCTTAACAACTCCAAAAACACGTTTACAGTTCTATTTGAGCTACCAAAGACAATAGAAAATGCTTTGATTGAGCTTCAGTAGTTTCAAACCCATAGGCATCCATAAACTTTTGTTGAACCAAACTTAGCAAAGCATCTTTTTGTACAGGTACTTCGTCAGCTAGTTCATATTTAACTTTAGGGGGACGACCAGGGCCACGTTTAACTTTTTCTTCCATGTTTATTCTCCTTCGTTACTAGTAACTTCTTGCTCATCAGAATCTTCTTTCATAGCTTCTGCCATGTCTAGATCACCTGCGGTGTATGCCTCAAACTTACGAGCTAGTTTAATAACTAAGTCTAAAGTTGAAGCTTCCAGCTCAAAGGGTTTACCACCACGAGCTGCGATATACAGATCAGTAGCACGAGCTAAAGCATTCTGACGAACAATTGCACGATCACCGTGTAAGGCAGGTATAGGAAATACCTTGTCCTTGTAACCACCACCACCATAAGACTTGGGTACTGCTGTAGTAGGAACTGCTGTAGATGCAGTAACTACTGGGGCAGCAATTGCACGGCTAAGTATGTTGACTGCTTTAGTCTCAATACCATACGTACCTGTAACACCGTCAAAGTCAACTGTGTAACCAACATCAACTGAAGGATTTTTAAATCCACATTTGATCCAGGTTCCATTTACTTTAAACGAATAAGTAGGTTTGACACCAAACTTAGTTGTTACGTCTTTTGTGGATACAGCTTCCACAACGCCTGACATCATAGTCATATATTTACTTCTTCCATGTTAAACCAATTAATACCGAATGATGCCCCTGCATTGAGCTTGAGGGCCAACGGCTTCTTAAATATCTCTTCAAAATATTTGTGTGTGTCTTTCAGTATGTCTGTTACCTCCAACATAAAATTAACTACGGACTCTTTCTTAACGTCAAACATTAGAGAATCGTGAATAGTGTTAACCATCTTCACATCATCTCTGCCTATTAGCTTTCTGAAGATAACTCCCAACATCATGGGTACGATGTCTCCAGTTGCTAAGCCTTGGATTGGATAGTTCTTCATCTCTGTGGGACTGAAGTTGTACATCTTGGGTGACCAAGTGCTATCGCTGTAGTATTCTGTGAATATAAACTTACGACCTGTTTCAGTAGACCAAACACAAGTTTGAAACTTATCCATCATTCCATCTTTGTCTTTTAAGTGGCAACCTAGAACTTCTACTTGTTTAGCAAATTCTGTGTGCCACTTAGCAACCTGTGGATAACGTGTGTAGAAGACTTCAATAAACTTCTGTGCTTCTTCTTTGCTACACCCGGCTTGTTTGCTGATAGCTTTTGCACCAGCACCATATATGAGTTGAAACGTTCTGGATTTAAAGGGCTTCCTCTCTTCTTTAGAGGGCATTCTTCCAAACATATCTTTGTAGAGTTCACTGTGAATGTCTTTACCACTAGATATGTCTTTGATCAATTGTTTGTCCCTAGTAACATGAGCTAGAGCAACAACTTCTAACTGATTGAAATCAACTTCTACAATGAGTCCGTCAGGATACCTTGAAGTGAAGATTTGTTTTATAGGGTTATTACTAATATTTTGTAAATTAGGATTGGTTGATGACAACCTACCTGTGACAGTTGCTGTGTGATTTAACTTGCCATGAATAAAATCTCCAATGATGTGCTTGCTTAAACCTTGCACATACGTAGACAATTGTTTAGATAGCTCACGATATTTCAACAAAGATTTAATAACATGGATCATTCTTGCATCAAACGTATGATTCAACATATCGCTCAACACAGAGTCATCTACTGACACTTGGCCTGTTTTAGCAGATACTTTGTCAGGATCAGGGACATATTTGATAGCAGGTTTAATGATAAGTTCTTTGTCTACAAGCTTAAACTTTGTATTGCCATTCTTGTAAACACCGACTTCTTCTTTAACCTTAACTTTCTTTTTGCCACCAAAAAAGAATTGACTCCATTGTTTAGGACTGTTGATGTCATCAATAACACCAGCACACAACTCTTCTAGACCAACTCTAGACTCAGCATAGTTGTCAACTACTTCTACTGTATAGGCATCCAGCTTTACTCTGTCTATGTGCAAACCATTGAACATCATTTCTGTTGTTGCATGGAGAGCTTCCATTTGACTCCAAATCAAATCTATTTGATTTAGATGGATAGCTGCTTCATATTGCTTTTTAGCTATTGCTGCTGTGTTTTCTACGTCTTGTACAAGATATGGAATAAGTTCTTCAGGAGGAATCTTGTCAGAACCTAGTCCAGCTTGAAAATAAGCTTTGATCTTGTCATCTTTGATAGGCAAACCATACTTAACAGACAATTCATCTAAGCTAGAAAACTTAGTGCGCTGTCCGCTAAGAATGTATTCAGCTAGTTGTGTATCCCAAATTTTATGTTTCTGAAGAGTTTTCTTTAAAACAGAAGATTCTTTGTACAGATACATCAAATCAAAAGAAATGTTGTGACCACAAAACACTCCATAAGGATACAACTCTAAAAGAGCTTGAAACCCAAAAGAAGAGTCATAAAATGCATGACCTTTGCCTACACTGTTAGCTAGGCCATAGGCAACAACTCTATTGTCAGGGTGCATAGGATGAGCTAGTCCTATTTCTTCATTGCCATTGAGAGTTGTCTCAACGTCAATAGCTATAAACTCTGGGGTAGTCATTTTGATATTTTGCTAAGAGCCTGGCTAAAAACGTCAGCTTGTTGCTGTTGTTTGCTTCCAGTTTCGTATCCTTTGCCATAGCACTGCAATGCTAAGTTAATGATATTGGTTGTAAGAGCTACACCAAATTTATCTGCTAACACTTTTAACTCTAGTTCAGTCATTTTGTTGTTCCTTATTCAAACCTAGCTCTGATTGGGTCTATGGTTACTAGGTACTGACCATGACGTTCTGACTCCATTTGCTTAGTACCTCCTCCGGGAAGTTTGTTCTTAGGAACATTGATAGTTCGGATCATTTCTTCTTCAGGAGTCTTTGGTTCTTTGTACTTACCTAACGTAATCACTGCATCAGCTTCACCTGGTTTGTCTGTCTTAGAACCTCTAAGAGCATCCATACCTATGAATGGTGGATCTTTTAAGTCCACTGCTGTAGCACTTAACTGTGATGCTGCAATAACTGGGCCATATGTTCTTGCTAGTTCTCTAGCCCATTTGTATATTCTTCCTAGTGTGATGTCCTCTCTTTCTGCTTCTTTGAAGCCAGATACTTTGTCAAGTTGATCAAAAATAATTAGACCTGGATTAACTTCTCTAAACAAAGTCTCTAAGTCTTTAACATGGTTGGTGTCTTTAGTAACACGTATTTTGTCTTTGTCTCCACCCATTAGTGCAGTGTATGCAATCAATGCAGCTTTAGAATCAGCAATGATTTCTTTAGACTCTTGACCTAATGCAGCTTGAACAATACGAAAGAACACAACAGAAGATTCTTCTTCATTGTTAACCCAAACAACAGGACGATCTTTAGGTAGTTGTTGTGCAATGTAACTGACCTCACTAGCTAAGAAGGTTGTTTTACCTACCTCAACTCGTGCAGCAACAATTACAAAATTACCAGTACGCAAAGGGCCAAGAGAACGATTGAGAACATCCAATCTCCATTCATAGCCAGAGCTACTGATACGATCAGCAATAGCAGACAAGTCAGCAGAAACAAATAGTTCATCTTTTTCTATGTACCTTTCTACGTTCTTAAGAGCATCAGTTGCTAAGATGTGTACGTGTTCTAAGTCACTAGAACCTTCTTTGACTTTCTCACACTCTTCCATGATCTGAGCCAAGTAGTCCAACTCAATAAGAGTTTTGATTACTTCTTCATGTGCATGGTGTGGAACAAAAGTCTTAGCTTTAGTCAATGTCATGCGTAACTTGACAATTGAATCATCAGTCAAACGTTTGCTTTGATCTGCTATTAGAAACGCAGTAAACGGTTCCCAATTTATAACAGTAACAGAAGGAAACGTTTTGTAGTATTTGTCCATACCATCGAGGATGATGTTAGTTTCTTTTACTACAATATGGGGCTTGATGTATCGTCTATATTTTTGCAAATTCTCTTTGCTTTTAGCACAAAGAAAAAGGCAGTCATAATCCATATTGGATTCCTTTACTTAAATAGCTTTCTAGACTTTCTTTGGTGCATTCCTTGGGTTCAACATCCAGAGTAAATACCCTAATAGTTGTTTCTTTTGGAAGATAGTGTGATAGTTTTTTCTGTGCTTTGATTGCTCCTTCAATACCTGCGTCATCAGGATCAAGCCAAATAGTTACGCTCTCAAAGTTGAGGTCGTGTATCTGTCTTAGTGTCCTGTCTGACACAGTGGTTCTAAGTAGTGCTACAGAAGCAAAGTTTGTGTCTTGCGATACTCTGTAAGCACTGAGGTAGTCTTCAGTTATGACTAGATGTCTCTTGTGGCTGTTAAACCAGCTTGGATCGCCTTTGCAGCCGCTGTAGCTGTAGCTTGTTAGATACTTGGGTGTTGCATTTGTCTTTAGATTCCTGATCTGATAACCAATAATGTCTTTGTCAGGATTGTGTAGGGTTAGAGCAACCTTGTTAACTTCGTACTGAACACCATGAAAACTATCGCTATTGACATTGCAATAGTATTTAACTAACCATACCTTGCCAGTCATAGTTAGAGGTGCAAGCACTGGTGTGGGTACATTGTCTGTGACTTTGGTTTCTTTAGGTTTAGTAACCCAGGTGGATAGCCTGTCGTTAGATTTGTCATTAGCAAACCCAGACTCAGAACAATGGTGGCAGTACGCAACTATTCCCCGGTCTGTACGTTTGATGTACAGCCTGTGTTTAGTATCATTGCCAGCAGAACATCCTGCATGGTTAATGCTTATTTGTTGTCCTATGTTACTAGGAGCACTTGCTAGTATGAGTTTACGATCAATCAAAATAACTTCCACTTGGTGCTGGTGCTACTATTGGGTCTTCTTTAGTACGTTCTTTTCTCCACGTTGTACGAAGAGAACGTTCTTTTTGATTCATCATGTACTTACCACCTTTAGTGCTTTTTCCAGCTTTACACATTGGACAGCTACATGACTTAGGAGTTTGTTTCATAAAGTTCCTTTTAAAACTTAAAATAAATAGCCCTCCTTGGTAGGAAGGCTATATGGTTTTTAGTTCTAAGTTAGTCTTTGCCGTAGATTTTGATAAACAACTCGGTAGCAACTTTGCGTTGTGTATCGTTCAACTTGTTTAGATAAACAACTTCATAAGCTTTCTTCAATGTAGAACCAAAGCAAACTTTTCTGCAAATACTAAACAATGAACGAGGAGAAATTGTCAGGTTGAACTGACCTGCTTGGTAGCCTTGCCGAATAAGGTTGGCAAGTTTAACAAGCTCTTTAGCTACTTTCCCAGTGATTTGTGAACCAAATCTATTTAGGATCATCTTTTCTTCTACAAGAGAAGGTAGATAATCTACGTACACTGCTGTTCCAAAACGATCTAACGTAGCACTGTTCTGAACGTTTGTACCAGCGTGTGAACCTGTATCATCACCTTGACCTTGTGTGTTACCAATAGCTACAAGCCTGAAATGCTCGTGTGGAATGATTTGTTTGTCTTTGGTGCTACCGGGCATCTCTTTCAAGAAAAGCTTGCCATCGTCCTCTAGAAGCCATTGCAGACCCATAGAAATCTCTGGTGGAGTTACATCCCATTCATCCCAAGCAAACACAGCACCATACTTAACAGCATCTGTTACAGCACCATCAACCCAGATTGTTGAACCATCTTTAGCTGTCAATTGACCAAAGATCATAGAAGAATCCATGTCACCCGTGCAATTGATACGAACAAATGGACGACCTGTATAGGCACACAGTTGTTCAATCAAACTAGATTTACCAGCACCTGTTGGGCCATAACAAAGAACTTTCTCATTAAGTTCCCAAGCTGTTAAGATAGTTTTTGCTAAGTCTTTGTCAATGACATAGTTGTTGTCAATTTCTGGTATGAACGAAACAATGCGATCATCCCAATCATGGTCTATGAATACTGTGACACCAAAATCTTCATCTGGATTAACACGTATTTCTTTAAAAAGATCAGAGAAGTATTGTTGACCTTTACGCAAAGTTAATTTGGCAACTAGACTAGCTACATCAATTTCTTCTGCCTCTGATACAAAAGTAAATTTTCCATCACCTGTATCGGTTGAAGTAACAGCGACTTTCACTTTACGTTTCTCCAGTTCTTCTTTGAGAGCTTTCTTAACAAGGTCTTCGACCTTTTCTTTTGATGTTACTGTACTAGTGGACATTTAATATCTTCCTTTCTATGAGTGAAACTAACTTACTTGGTATCTCTTCTGGTCTGTTGACTACATCATGTGCTCTGTAAAAATGAGTTACAGAATTACTGAGCAAACCCAAACCATAAATATCAACAACCTTGGCTATTTCTATCTCGTTAATAACTTTCTTGGTAAACCCTGATAAACCTACAGCACCTTTAGAAGCAGCAGGACTACCATCTGACATAACTATCATGATCTTTTTCTTCTCTTTTCTTTTGATAAGACGATCATGCGACCAAAGAATGTTTTCTCCATCAGGATTGCCATTCATGTGAATGCTGCTAAGTGAGAAATATTCTTTTAAACTATCACTACTAACTTTGAAGTCTGAGAAGTTTTTATAGGCAAACATAATTGGTTGTATGCTATGTCTGTAATACCCATCAGTAAATCCAAGAATCTCCAGTGGTATATTGAGAGTTGTACAAACTTCATTGAGCAACAACGTAGAAGCCAATGCGTAATACGCTTTGTCTCCTCCCATTGATCCAGACATATCAACCAGAACGGTAATAGCTGCATCAAGAGTTTTGTTTTCAATCTTAGTTTTAAAGACCCGTTCATTAAAGCCCGGAGCATTAAAACAAATACGAGACAATCTAGATTGATCTAGTTTGCCTTTCTTCGTACCATATTGCGTTTGTACTTTGGCTCTGATTTGTATCAACTTACGAATTTGTTGAGCAAAGTTTTCTTGTGATACAAGATTTGGTTCTACTCTGTCTTTGTATTCACTAAGAAATTTTTTAGTATCGTAAGTTTCATCAAACCAACTAGTACCATCGTCTATGTTTTGTCCTTTGGTATTGGGGTAATCAACAACAATAAACTTTTCATAGTCAGTCAAGTCCCAAACTGAACGATCAGTAGTTACAGGTTCAAAGTTAATACCAGTCTTGCTCATAGGCGAGCCTTCTTCTGGCATTGTCAACGAGAACTTTTCTAAGTCTGCTGGAGTTAAAGTAATGGTGATGACTTTGTACTCATCATCCTTGTCTTTTTCTTTGCCATCCTTAGAACCCGTCTTCGTATCAGCGTCAGAAGCTTTTGAATCAGAACTGTCTTTTTTGGAATCTTCTTTATCACCTTTCTCTGTTTTTTCATCTGACTTGTCTCCACTCTTACTTGGTTTCTTTTTAGGTTTAAACTCCTCACTGCACTTCTCTCCTAACTCTTTGAGGATGTCACGAGCTAAGTCATAAGTTGATTGAGAACCTAGTCTTTTATCTAAGATTTGTTGGCAAGAAATAAGACGATCAGAATAGTTATTAAGAACATCAGTTACTTTTTCATTGGGTTCAAACCTATTACAAACAAGTTCTATGGTTGGAAAGTTATCAGCATTGATATGGCTTTCCCAACACAACAATGAAGAAGTGATCTTAGATACTGGTGTACTCTCTTTACTAGCGCGATCTAGAATACCCGCTACTAGATCAGAAGAACACTCATCCCAGTTGTCTCTAAAACCCTTGTACTCTTGAGCTTCTATGGTGTTCACTCTGGAGTCTTCTAAGAAGTTCCAAACAAACATCAAGATGCCTTGAGGATCAATCTTTGTTT
>Ga0209499_1003147_pt1 | contig 10215 bp, 4 predicted proteins | sample C_130208_EF_Meta_FD_187306 | JGI IMG/M metagenome (GOLD analysis project Ga0209499, IMG submission 187306) | Freshwater microbial communities from Lake Croche, Canada to study carbon cycling - C_130208_EF_MetaG (SPAdes) (version 2) | ecosystem: Environmental > Aquatic > Freshwater > Lake | place... | reverse complement strand
TCATCGTCTTGCCTTTCATCATGGCCGCCATCATCTTCTTATCTTGAGCCATGTCCATTGCCCGGTCCACAGCCATATCTGTCTTAGCGTTCAAAATCGGACCCATTGGCATTTTGCCGTTCGGTTTCGCGGCTGGCTTTGCGGCTGGCTTAGCTTTGGCTGCGGGCTTAGCTTTGACGGGTTTCGTAGCCTTTGCGGGTTTGGTAGATTTTTTCATGGCTTGCGCCCATTATAGCGTAGGGTGAGTTTATTTTCCTTTCGGTTGCTGGTTAACGTCCACGCCAAAGTACACCGCCGTGGTCAGCGCCGCTTTTTCAATTGTGGACAGTTTTGGGTCACTCCAAATATCTTGCGCGTTTTGGATTGAGATAGGCACAACCATAGACTTTGCAATGTTTCCTGCGCCTTCTAGCGTGTGGATGTCGGTTTTCTTGCCGTAGCTCTTCTTTTCCGCGATGCTTTGAGCCACCCGAAGCCCTACGCCTTCTTTGCCGGTCGCAAAATTGCCCAGCGTCCCGCGCCAGTCCGGGGGATGATGCTTACCCTTGGCGTCCGTCGTGCCAAACGCCAACTGCGAAAACATGATAAGCGGTTGTTGGAGTCCGCCCATAAGGTTCACCCGCTGATTGCCAATTCTTTTTGTGAGGAACCGTGACGACTTAAGATCGTGGTCGTCCGATAGCAGGTAGGCCGCCGCGCCCGCGCTTGCCAAAAACTTTGCGTAGTTCATGGCCTGAACCTTGGCAATGGAGTAGTCCCCGGTCTTCTTGCCGTGAGCAATCGCCTTGCGAAGCGCCGCGCCGGTCGCCGTTTGGAATTTGGACACGAGGTACCCCGGCGCAAACAGGTTTGAGCCAACAAGCCCTTTTAAGTGTTGGGCCGTGGGACCGGTGCCAGATCCTGAAACTTGGTTAATGTGTTCGGCCACCAATTTCAGTTCGTCAATGTCAAGCCCGCGCCCGTGGAACTTTTCGAGCGCATGAACTTCCAGCGCGAACGCTTGCATTCGAGTGGACACAATGGCCGCATCGTAAGCGCGTTCGGACCGAGCAAACGCATTGACATCGCGCCCTTTGACTTTGACGGGACGGGACAGTAAATCAGACCGGAAGAATTCGCCGCCGCGCCGACCGGTCAGCCCTCCAAGGTCGAGTTTGGCGTTCAATGCTTTGTCAAAGTACGGGTTTGTCATCACGTCGCCCATGACTTGCGTGTAATTCACCTCCGATTTGCCCGCATGGTACTGATCCATGATCACCTTCGGGATGATTCGGGCGTGGGAAATAGCGAGAAAAAGCCCTTGCCGAAGCATCGCCGAACGGTCAATTGAGGTCAAGGCTGTGCGGCTCGCCCCTAGCAACTGGTTAGCGGCTTCCTTGTTCTTTTCGCCTTGGGTTAGTAGGTCGTAGTCGGCCTTTGCCTGTACCCGCTCCTGCAACTGCTTCGCTTTGAACTTTGCCGCGTTGAGTTTGATCGTGAGGTCAAGTAGTTCGGGCGGCAGCTTAGGTTTGGGTGTCTTGATTTGAGGCGGTGACATCAGTGCGGATTCCGCCGCTTGCAACCGCTCAAACAACGCTTCCCGTTTGCCGTGGATAGAGTTCTTCCACTCTTTGGCGTATTCCGCCCGAGCTTGTTGAAGTTCCTTTCGAGCTTTAAGCTTGGCTTCGCCCATTTCAATTTTGTCTTTGAGATTCCATTCTTTATCGGCGGCGGCCTGAATTTTCTTGAGCGCCGCAAGCTGACGACGCGCCTGATCCGCGTGGAATTTGGCATCTGCAGCCGCCGCCTTTTTCTTGGCGAACTCTTCCACTTTAATCTTTTCGTTTTGCGCCCGGTCCATTGATGCCTTGGCTTGCTGCTCAACGTATTCGGTGGCTTTAACTTTTCTTTCAAGTTTACGGGTTTCTGCTTGCAATTCCTTTTGAGCTTGCGTCCGAATAGACTCAACCCGTTCCTTGGCCTTATTCGGCTTCGGATCGTATTCGCCTGCAAGCATCCCCAGCACTTCCCGTTCCGTAACCTTGATGCCCGCTACCTTGGCTTCGGTCACCAAACTGTCCACGACATCCGACAGCTTAACTTTGCCTTGCTTTCCAAGTTCGACCGCCGCGTCTTTAAAGTGGGGAGCCGCTGCCGCGAGCCGGTCAAATCCCATTGAAGAGGCTTGGCCTTGGAGCGCACGGAACCCTTTTCGCAGGGCTTCGGCTTTTCTTGCCGCGATTTGCTCCGCCGTGTCTTTTCGCCCTTTGGACCGAGCCGCGTTTTCGGTTCGTAAAGTCTCAATGTTCTTCTTTGCTTTTTCCGCCGCAAGTTGCTTTTCGAGGTCGGTTTTGGTCGCTTCGTGCGCGTCTACCTTGGCTTGGAGGTCGGCAATTTGTTGATACATCGCCGCGTAGTCTTTATGTTCTGACGGGGTGAGCTTTTCGCCTTTAGCGTCTTGCATGGCCGTCAAGAAATTGACAAGCGAACCGTGCATATCCCGAGCTTGTTGAAGGTTGGTGCCAATCGTGTTGAACTCGTGGCCGTAGATTTTCAGCGCCCGGTTGACCGCTTGCTTTTGGGCGATTAGCTTTTTGATCTCCGCGCCCGAAGTGATGCCTTTGGCCTCAAGTGCCCGTGATCGCCTTTCAATGTTGTTTTGGATAATTTGGGCGGCGCTGGCTTCGGCGTGAGTCATGGGCTTCCCGGACTCGTTGGAAGCGTGTACCGCATCCATAACGCCGGATTCCCCAACTTGATTCAGCTTCGCTTCGCCTTCCTTGGCGTGTTGCTCGATGGTCGTTCCCGGCAACCGGTCCTGATCCATCAACGAATGGCGAGCGCCGGTCACGTTGTTCGGGTCCGTCTCCGAAGCCCTAACCCGCTTCTTGGGCGTAGTCGCCTCCCCCGCCTTAATCTTGTCCCCAGTAACCACGGATTCAGTACTGCCCGTGAGAGGGGTTGGCTTTGCGGGCTTAGGTGTTTCCGCTACCGGTTCCGTTGGCGCGACAGGCTTACCGCCCGCTTTCTCCCATATTTCGTCAGACCTATTGCAAACCGCAGCCACAAATGCAGGGTTTGATTTGCCGTATTTAGATTCAACTTCACCCAGCCATTCTTTGACCGATTCAACGCCATGATCAATTCGCGCTCTTGCGGAATTTGCCAACGCTTCCAGCACTTCGCTGTTGATAATAAATGATCCCGCCTGCCGCCCGCGAGTACGCCGCGATGCGCGGTTTAACGCTTGATCCAATGCAGCATCAGCCTCAAGAATTCGCGCCGCCGTTTGCTCCTTTGGCGTCAGTTCCCGTCGTGGCGTCTCTTGCGTTGTCGGCTCTACCGCCCCCGCTACCCCGCCTTCTTTCGCCCCGCCGCCGCTCTCCGTTGGAACTCCGCTTTGCCCAGCTTCTTGCGTCCGATTGACGCCGCCAGTGCCTTCGGGTCCTGTGCTCCCTGGTTGGCTAGTTTCTTGACGAGTTTGCTGTACTTGGTTGGTTTGTTCATTGATGGGTTCCTTGGAAGTGGTTTCGGAAGTAGCGCGTGTTGAGGCATGAGTAACTTTTGATTTAGATAACCTATTATCCAAATCAATAAGTTCTTTTCTCATGCGTTTAATAGAATAATTGTCAACGCCGGTTTGTGCCTTTACTCTTTCATTGATAATTTTGGTTTTTAAGTTTTCAGCTGCATTTTGTTCATCGTTTAGGCGTTCAGGATGAAATGATTCCGTATAACCTTCGGACTCAATAATTTTGTAACCGTTTCGATAAACAAGTGGCCCATCATCGGGAGTTGCGTCTCTTGTCGTGTATTGCGCAATGGGTTTAGATTGGGCATCAACCGTCGCCTTATCCACTTCGGCTAATTTGTCTGCTATTGCAGAACGGCGCATAGAATTTTTTGCATAAGTTTTTAACGAAGATGCGGTGCTAGACAATGTATTGTCGCCAAATCCTAGTAATTTTGCCGCCGTTTCAAGGCTAACGGTTTGCGTTGAGCCATTAGGCATTTCCACATAAAACTGATGCACGACGTTTTTTCCGGTTTCTTTATTTTGAGTTGAACTTTCCCAATCAGAAACTCGCGCTTCAACAAATTCTTGTTTACCTTCGCTCCATTTTAAGTCGTTTTTCCAGGACCATTGATAAGAAGTTAATTTTGCTCCAGTTGGGCCAACAATGGGCTTGTCTAGATCTACTCGGGATACGGGGTTTTGGCGCGTAACATTAAAAGTTTCCGGTTTTGCAGCTTCTGCGGGTTTCGCCGTCTCTTTAGGCGTTTCAACAGGGGCAACCGGTTTCGCGGGTTGTGCGGCCTCTACGGGGGCGGCGGGGGCGGGTTCTTCCGCAACCCCGAACGCCTTCTTGATCTTTTGGATAGGGTTTGGAGTGGGTGCGCCTTGCGATTTGCCGAGGATAATGTTGGGCTTTGGCGCGGGGCGTTCGGTGCCCGTGATCTTGGGTTTGTTGCTGACTTCGGGCGCGGTGGTCTTTACCCCGGTCTTTGCTTGTCGCTTCCCAAGTTCAAGGGATAGCTTAGCGTTCTTGATCGACATCCCGTGATCTACCGCAAACTTGACCGCCGCCGCTTCACCGAGGATATGCTTGACGCCATAAAAGAACGCCGCTCCGCGCAAAATACGATCTTCAAGGTTAATCCCTTCCGCCATTGGATTGGATGCTTCCCACAAATCTGCCGTCGCCTGTGGTACTCCAACTTCAGCGGCATGGCCCGCGATTTGGGCAAGTTGGGCGGCGCCAAGGATTTGACCAACACCAGGAAGAAGGTAAGTGGCATAGTCGAGCGCCGTACTGCCTACCCGTGATGGGGCATCGTTTTGGTACACCGTCTCGTCCACTGGCCCGTTGCCAAGTAACTCAGACATGCCGGACTGCGCCGCTTTTCGCGCCACTGTCGGAGCCGCGATAATTCGGTTGATTGAATCTGTGATACCCGCGACCGAGAAGTCTGTCCCGCCTACGCCTTGCTGGTTTGGCCGAAGCCCTTCTACCGGAGCCGTTGCGGTTGGCCTGGTTTGAACCGTTGCGGCTTTTCGCATACCGCGCCGAACTGACCTAGTTAATGCTTCGGTATCAACACTAAGTGGCGCATCCTTCACGGCAACATCCACCGGCAACATGCCTTGAGGCATCCGAAGCATGGAGCCGTTACCGGGGGTGGGGCTGGTTGGTTTGGGTTTAGCGAGCGGCAATTTGTATTTGGCCCGCACCGCCGTTTCCATCTCGTCAATATCGGCGGGCGTTGGGTCGGACGGGTCAGTCCAAGTGACCGAATACGGTTTGCCCCCGATCTCAAACGTGATGTTTTTAGGCATGGCTAATTAACGATGTACTTAGTGCCGCTTGACGACTTGCCCTTTGGCGGGGCCTTGCCGTGATTGTTCTTTGGAATACGAGCAAACTCGCCAGTAAACGGGTTGACTGGCGCATTGGGGTTATTTGGATCAGGCAACGCAGTCTTCATAATGTCTTCCACCTTTTTCCCTTGGGTGTCAAGCTGATTGTATCGCTCTCGATATTGACCGATAATTTTGCCGTAAGCCGCAATTTCGTTTTGAATCCGCTTTCGCTCATCATCGTCCGTCGTGTTTGCTAACTGCTTGTTCAAATCCCTCACGGTAATGTTAAAACTCTTGATTTGATCGCCAGCGGCCTTTCGCCCGTTCTCAATGAGCTTCCCAGAGGCGGCGATATTGTCCATCGCGTTTGCGTCTTGCTTGAGTTTCGTAAGGTCGGTTTGGTTCTTGATGTAAAAACCAACTTTTTTAGACGCTACGTTTGCCATTGAAACCGCCGCCGCCGCCGTTGCCACTTTTGCTTTGGCTAACTTACCCATCCATTTAACTTCTTCCATCATTTTCGCCACGCCCGCCTTGACAAGTGGCGCGTTCGCGTCAATTTTCATTTTCGCAATCTTTTCGTTAGACCCGGTTTTCATGCCGATGCCTTTGAGCGTGGTGGCGTTTTTGTCCCCGGCAATCTTTTCGTTGGACCCAGTTTTGATGGTAATGCCCTTAATCGTGGTGTCGTTTTTGCCCGCCTCAATACCTTCTTTGCTGGTGTTGTTCATCCCCGTGGTCGTAACTTTGGTGTTTGCCCCAATGTTCGCCACGTTTTCACTACCGATGACGCGGTTGTTCTGTACGACGTCATCCCTTAGCTTGAGGTCGGTATTGACTCCAAACTGACCCGCTGCGCGAACGTCCGCCGCTTGCTTTTGCAGTCGTTGCCGTGCCCGCGCATCGACTTCTTGGTTTTGCTGAATGCGCCGCTGCTGGTCCAATTCCTTCCCGTGCATGTAGCCTTGAAGGAACGCCCCGCCCTGGTCCCCGGCGAGTGCCGCAAGCCCGAGCGCCACAAGGTCCTTAGTGCCGTAGTTGGAACGTGTCGGAGTGTCTTTGTAATCCGCCGCCTGAGTCTCGTACCCTTGCGCCTGAGCCTCTGCCGCAGCCATATCGCGAACATCGGGGAGAGTTGCCAACGGCCGCGTCACGGGAGGCGTGAACACCTGATTCGGAAGATCCTGGATGCCTGGGATTCTCATTTTTTCTTCCCGTAGTTGGACCCGTAGCCAAACGCAAATCCTGCCGCCAAACCCAACGCAATCCCGTTAAAAGTTGCCACTAGACCCCACCCCATAATTATAGGTTGGCATCCCGCCGCCCGCGTTTCCGCCGCCGCCAGTTTTCTTGCCCGAACCATACGAACCGATAAATCCTGCCGCCGCTTGCCCAATATAGTCGCCTAACCCCGGTTGAACTTGAACGGGTTGTTGCCCGTTAATGGAACCGAACAAACTGTTTGCCGAGTTAATCGGAAGCCCTGAGTTGTTGAGGTACCCGCCGATAGCGTTATTTCCTGCCGACAATCGAGCCGCAATGTTTGTCGGGTCGTAGGTGTCGGCAAAGAACTTGTTTTTAGCAGACGCCCGCCCGCGACGTGCGTTGGCTTTGACCCCGGCCCGCGTTTGAGCATCGACCCCCGCCGCGCCTAGCCCCATATCGGTGCCCGCGTCCTCGCCTACGCCTTGAGCATCAACCTCAGAATTGAACCGGCTAAGCCCCGCTCGCCTTCCGCCCTCGCCAAGCGTCCCCATGAAATCTTGGATAAGTTGAGCGTTGGAATCGAGAACGCGGCCCTGGTTTCCGATCTGCTTTTGGGCCAGTGGGATGTAGCTATCGAAAAGCCCTTGGAGGCGTTTCGACATGCCGCGTATCTGATTTTCCTGACCGCGCCGCGCATTGGTTCCCGCAGGTGTAAGCGCGGACTCAAGAAAACTAAAGGCTCCCATACCCTACATTATAGGACACTAGGCGTCCGCAGAATCAGGGGCAATATAGTCAACGTTAACGGCAACCCGAAAAATCGTCCAGGCCGCCGATACTCCCGCCGCAAAATTGACGCTAACCGCATCGGAGAAGATGCCGCCAAAGTTCGTCCCCGAGTCGTGCCGAACAATTCGCGACCCGTCGTATATGCCAACGGTCGCAAGGGACATCGTGGTAACGCTGTCTGTAATCGTCTTATTGCCTCGCGCCGAGCGCGTCACCGTCATCGTGCCCGCTGCCGCTACGCTTGACGTAAACCGCACGTTCTTGACGCTGACTGACTTGCCTGCGTCCGCATTAAGTTCCCTTGGCGTGATGGACACGGGGATAGCGGTACCCGAATCGGTCGTCTGCCCGTATTCGTCGTGGGTGTAGTTTTTCCCGTCGTTGGTAAACGCATAAAGGGTAGATAGCCCGTTCTTTTTGTAGGACATCAACCCTTCGTAGTTGCGAGACGACGGAGGCGTATCGGACACAAACGCCAAGTTGGATTCGTCGTAGATCAACATCTTAGAGTTAGAGGCCCCCGAAGGAGTGTAAGCCAAGTAGTATTGCGAACCAACCACCGCCGAATCTGCGTATCGGATTCGAGCCGCCGGGATTGTTGCAAGGCTTTTGTCTACGATGTTCTTGGAAAGCAAAGTCCCTTGAGCACCATCCCAGAACGCAATTTGCTTTTCGTTCGTGAGCCAATAAAAACCTTGCCGCGACACCGAAATACTGCCTGGTGATTCGGTCCCGAACGCATACTTGACGGTGCGTTTGATAAGCGACGAGTAATCCCAACCATTCAACGCGACGAGTTTGGTTTGGAGCACGAGAAACACTTCTGCCGATCCAATCTGCGGAGCGCCGAGGGTTTCCGCGTTGGTCGGAACGCTGGTGATGGTAACGATCCCATACGGTGTTTCGCCGTCGCACGAGAACTTACCGCCGCTCGAATTGTCCGCCGCGTTGCCGATACTTGTGAACTGGAACGGTCGTTCGTATTCGGAAAAATAGATGTACCGGTTTGAGCCAACAAACAATCGACCGTTGGCAACGGCCATCGGATTGTACGACGAGCCGCCCTGCAAACAAAGCGCCGAAGCAGGAGGCGCGGGCAAGCTGTAATCAATTGCAAGGTATGTAGAGTTGACGGCAAACGCGGGAGCCGCCGAAGCCGACCAAGACCCCGAATAGGTCGCGGTGTCGTCCTTAATGCCGGTGTAATAGTAAGTATCGCCAACCGAGTTAGGGCGGATGAAAAGCAATGCGTAGTTGACGCCTTTGGACACCATGCCCGCAGACGGGGCCGCACAAGTAACGGTGTAGTTCCAAGGGAAGAGGCTTGAATAAATCCACGTCGCAGAGTTTGAGCCGGTGCCGTATTCCACGTATGCCGTCTTTGGCGCTGGCCCTACTTCGGACGGGCCAATCGTGCGGAAATCCTCACCCATGAACGCCACGGCAAAATCTCCACCGTCGTAGGTCGTGCCGCTGATTCCGAACCCGTTGAGCAAACATTTCGCAATGCCCGTGACCCCGGTTCCAGTGTAGGTGAACCGCAGGTATCGGCACTTGGTTTCGTCAAACGTAATGTTCTCGTTAAACGTAAACCCCATTTGATAGACCGTGCCCGCCGCGCTGTCAAGCGTAACGTATGCGGCGGAAGCCGAAGCCGTACCGCCATTGAAAAGCGTCCACCAATGGCCCAAAGAATCCCCAATCTCGCATTGAAGATCGTTAAACAACGGTTCCGACGTAGTCCATCCCGGCCCGCCCCGGTCGGTGAAATTGCACACAAGCAGCAGCGCCGCCGAAAAGTCGTAGTTACTCCCAAAGTCCACCGTGACCTTATCGTTCGCCGCCACGAGGTTTGACGCAGAAAGGTAAATGCCCCCCAAGTACGTGCCCGTGAAGTGGGTAGGCGCGGAATTGGTAAAGCTGGCCCCGGTGAAGTCGAAGTAGTTGCCCACCGCGTCGTATTGCTTGGCCGTAACGACAATCCCCGTAGGCGCGTCAATTTGGTTGACCTTGGCAAGTCCGTAGTTACCCGGCGTGTAGCCGCCAATGTTCATTTTTGCGTAAACCAGTGGAGCATCGTTGCCGCTCTGGATGACCAAACAATCGTAAGGCGACCCGCCGTACCCAAAGCTAGACCGGTCGTTCACCAGGGCAAACGTTGCTTGAAGGTTGGACAACTGATTCAAACGAGTGTCGCCGTATGGGCCGCTGGTTGCCGTGATCTTGGTGTAGTTTGCGCCACCGTCCGACGAAACGTAGATGTCACTTTTTCCGCTTGATGTCTCGCGAACCACGCGGACGATCTTTGTGGTTCCGTCTTGAATAAACGTCTCCGATCCGCCGTAGGTAATTCCGCTTGACGGGACGCCCGCCGACGCCACCACCTGAGAGCCATTCCGCGCCACTACGTAGCCCGTAACGATGCGAAGGTTATCTAGCGCCTCAAAGTACCCCGGCGGCACGTAAGGCCCCGCCAGCGACGTATTCAGGCCGCGCACGGGGGAAGATGGGCCAATAACTTCAACGAGGCTCATAAGTGTAGTTTAGCGGACCTTCGAGGGCATGGGCGTACCCTTTCCAGTCCGTTAAACCCTCCGACTGTTGTTAATCGCAGAGTAGGGAATCGACTTAAACGCGGGCTTGGTGATTTGCCGGTTGTTAATGTGGTCTTGGTTGGCAATCCATTCGCGGGTCTCGTGGACTTGCCATTCTTGCCAACGCCCATCGTTGACGATGACGGACCAATCCTTGCACATCTTATACATGAAATATTTGTCGTTGAGAAGGACCGTAGGCAAGCTGTCGGAACCGCTAAGCGCCACCATGTTCGTGCCGTAAAGCCGAATGCGGGGGTATCCGCCGGAGGACGTTTGCGCGGG
>Ga0209499_1003145_pt1 | contig 10221 bp, 9 predicted proteins | sample C_130208_EF_Meta_FD_187306 | JGI IMG/M metagenome (GOLD analysis project Ga0209499, IMG submission 187306) | Freshwater microbial communities from Lake Croche, Canada to study carbon cycling - C_130208_EF_MetaG (SPAdes) (version 2) | ecosystem: Environmental > Aquatic > Freshwater > Lake | place... | reverse complement strand
AAACGACCTTCCTAAGACTATTGGAACAGGAAAAACTCTCACCTCTCGAATGCTAAACCGCTGCGCTGCTGGAGCTGCATCAATGGCAACTTCATACCTCGGCAGTGGAACAACTGATTGGTTCCTACCATCTTCGGGTGAAATAAATGAGTTGTGTAAGTTCGCCTATGGTCAGCTAAAGACCCCCACATACATTTTGTGCGACCACCAGGGGAATCCGCGCTTAGGTTTAAAAGCAGTGTATTGGACTTCCCAGCAAGTCATTCCAAAATTTCCTGTTATAGGTATAGCTGTGTATGAGCCATCCAAATTAGGCGATCTAAACGAATTGGCATATTCTGGTGTAGCAGGCGTTGATGCGTACGCACTTATTCGTCCAATTCGCTCTTTCGCTTCACCCAGTGACCCACTTCAAAAAAGTGGAATCATTCAATTAGCAGGCGCGGGAAATCCACAATGGCGCGCTAAATGTCCTGCCGTTCTGGATAAAGTTGGCGGCGTGCAACCACAAGTATCAGGATTCTTTTTTGACGGTACTGGTGAAAGTTACGTACGGTTAGATAATAATTCTGGAAACCAAGTTAAGAGTGCAAACAATCTTGTCGGTTGTTATGCCAATCTCACGGAATTAAATGGTGGCGGTGGCAATGGCTATCACATTGGCACAATTAATCGCGATTCCCGTGGATATTATTGGGTAAATGCGCAAGGAGTAACTTTTGGTTTAACATTATCGGGAATGGTGATGAATACCGATAAAGGTAACCCATACTATTCGGACGGTCATCAATTTATTTTAAAACCTTAAGCAGAAAGACAAATTTAAATGAGTGAAGTTGAAAAAAAAGATGAATCCGATGAGGGCAGCAATGACGGGGTTTTTATTTATATAGTTTCGTTGGCGGTCTCGTTTTTGTGGGCGATCCTAAATAAATACCCCTTAAGCGATACTGCAGCAATTGCTCCCGTTCTTGGTTTGGTAGTTTCCTTTGTTTTTGTAGGCATTCGGAGTGCCGTAAGAAAGATACTTAAGAAATAAGTAGTTCATTTTGTCGCACCAGCGATTTGCGACCCTAAATCGCCCCTAAAAACTGCCATTCCTGGCCATTTTCAACTCTCTCAACACTGCTCCGATGGTAAGGAGCACCCCCTTTCATAGGGCAAGATTTGCCTATGCGCTTAGACCATGTCTCATATGTAACCTCTCATGATCAACTCTCCGACACAGTTCAACGCCTTGGTTCACGTTTAGGAAGCACTTTTGTTGATGGTGGAGTCCACCCTCGCTTTGGAACTCGCAATTTCACAATGCCACTGCAAAATGGTCAGTACATCGAAGTTGTCTGTCCCCTTGATCACCCCGCAACAGAGCAAACTCCTTGGGGTAAAGCTGTTAGCAAGAAAGCACAAGAAGGTGGCGGCTGGCTTACATGGGTTTTTGCAACTGAAGATATTTCTAAGGTTGAAGAGAAGTTTGGACGCCCTGCAATTGAAGGTCACCGCACACGCCCAGACGGCACCGATCTTAAGTGGAAGCAAATCGGAGTTAATGAGATTACCGACTCTCGCGAACTTCCATTCTTCATTCAATGGTTAACCGCTGATCACCCTTCACAAGATGGGAAGGCAGTAGCTACAATTGAAAAGATTACGATTGCTGATACTGAGCAACTATCAGACTCATGGTTTAAGACAGAGATTCTTGATGGATTAGATGGCACAGCTATTGAGTTTATTGACCCGTCAATAAACGATGGTGAGTCGGGAATTGTTTCAGTTCACTTAACGACGCCAACAGGATCTGTAGTTCTCGACTAGTTACTTCTTAAACGCTGTCATATCTGCATCAACCATAAGCTCAGCAAGCTCTTTCCAATGAGTCTTTGCTTTCCACTTTAATTCTTTAGTTGCCTTTGATGGATCACCAATGAGTGCGTCTACCTCAGTGGGGCGAATGTACTTCTGATCAACCTCAATATGGTCTTGCCAACTCAATCCAACACGTGCGAAAGAAGCCTCTGCGAAGTCTTTGACGGTTGCTCCAACGCCTGACGCAACCACATAATCCGAGGGCTTATCCTGCTGAAGCATTAGCCACATGGACTCCACATATTCTTTTGCATAACCCCAGTCACGCACCGCATCCAAATTACCCAAGAACAACTTCTTCTTTGATCCATTGGCAATCTCTGCAACAGCGCGAGTGATCTTGCGAGTCACAAAGGTCTCACCGCGGCGCGGAGATTCATGGTTAAACAGGATTCCATTAGTCGCATGCATTCCATAGCCGTCACGGTAGTTCACGGTGCACCAGTAAGCCATTAACTTTGCAGCCGCATATGGACTACGAGGCTTGAAAATACTCTCCTCGTTTTGGGGTGGAGGAGTTGAACCAAATAATTCAGAGGTACTTGCTTGATAGAAGCGAGTATCAATTGCAGCTGAGCGAATAGCTTCAAGCAACCCAACAGCACCCACAGCATCGACCTGGCCTGTGTACTGAGGCATTGTGAAGGAAACCTGCACATGAGACTGAGCGCCGAGGTTATAAACCTCAGTAGGTTGAATTTCACGCACAAGGTTTGTTAGTCCAACGCCATCGATCAAATCACCGTAGTGCAAGAACAGTTTTGGATCTGTTTCATGTGGATCTTGATAGATGTGATCAATACGAGAAGTATTAAAGGTGGAAGAACGACGAATCAATCCGTGAACTTCATAACCCTTGCTTAGTAAAAGTTCAGCAAGGTAGGAACCATCTTGGCCCGTTACGCCAGTAATCAATGCAACCTTGCGACTCATTTACGAACCTCTCCTCGAGCGTTCGCCTCTTTGTACCAGGCGATAGTTGAAGCAATTCCTTCGTCAAGTGTAATTGTTGGCTTCCAGCCCAAAGCCTTGATTCGGGAAACATCCAAGACTTTTTTTGGCGTTCCATCAGGTTTAGACGAATCCCATTCAATTTCTCCAGAAAAGCCAGCAGCAGCTGCAACTTTCTCGGCTAGATTCCTAATCGAGAGGTCATCACCCGACCCAACATTTAAATGAAGACTTGAGTCATATTCTTCAGATGCGATCACCACCGCTTGAGCAAGATCATCCACGTGAAGAAATTCTCGTAAAGGCGAACCAGACCCCCACAAAGTTACTTTGTCTGCGCCACTTTCTGCAGCCTCAATAAATCGTCGAATAAATGCAGGTAGAACATGTGAAGCACTTAAATCAAAGTTATCTCTTGGACCATATAGATTTGTAGGCATCAGCGAGATCCAACGAGCTCCATACTCTTTACGATATGAATTAATTAACTCAATTCCAGCTATTTTTGCTATTGCATATGCAGAGTTTGTTTCTTCTAGCGGCCCAGTCATCAGATACTCTTCTCTAATTGGTTGGGCACAATCTCGTGGATAGATACAGCTTGAACCTAAGAATACAAATTTTGGAACACCTGCAACATGCGCAGCGTTCATCAAGTTACCTTGAATCGTAATATTATTGGACAAGAATTCAACAGGATATGAATTATTTGCAAGAATGCCACCGACTCTGGCAGCGGCATCAATTATTAGAGACGGCTTTATACTAGTGACAAATTTTACGGTGGCTTTTGAATCAAGCAGATCAACTACCGATGAATTGACTCCAATTACTGTGTGTCCTTTTGCCTCAAATGCTTTTGTAATTGCAGAACCAGCTAAGCCTGTTGCCCCAGCTACGATTACGCTCATGTTTTAACTCTAACAGTCAGTAGAAAATTAGACTTGTATCTAATGTGGCTTGGGCCGGGATCGAACCGGCGACCTAACGATTTTCAGTCGTTCGCTCGTACCAACTGAGCTACCAAGCCAACAAAGATCTTGCTAGCAGTCACCCGCTAGTACGCATGGCACACAAATAAATTTGCATACAACACCAAAACCTTTGCGACCCGGACGGGACTTGAACCCGCGACCTCCGCCGTGACAGGGCGGCGCGCTAACCAACTGCGCTACCGGGCCTTAAGAGATTGATAAACATAAGTGGCTCTTATGTCACCTTAAAGCCTTTAGTACTTCGTGCTGTAAAACTTTTCTTGCGTGCCCCCAACGGGATTCGAACCCGTGTTACCGCCGTGAAAGGGCGATGTCCTAGGCCCCTAGACGATGGGGACGTTCTAAGGCTTCGCAATCTTACCCGCCATTGAGCGTGCGACCAAACCCGATTATTGGGCGCAAAAAAGCCACTATCCGCCGGAAAACGGGTAATGGCTCTTCTGTTTAAAGTTGTTGTTTATTAGTTAAGTGCCCAGCGAACCGTGATTGTCACAGTTACATCTTGCTCACCTAAATCGATCTCAACAGTTGCGGCATCTGCTGCTCCTGCCTTTGCCATTGGAAATGGGGCCGAGTAAACAGGCGACGATTGCTCTTCAAGTGACAAGACTTTGCCAATTGAAGTTCCAAGGAGTTTTGCATATGAGGATGCTTTTGATTTTGCATTTGTAACAGCTGCTGCACGCGCTTCTTCTGTTGCAGCAGAAGGATTCAAGGTTGTTGGAATCACGCCACCTAGCTGCACACTATCGCCACCTGCGGTTACAACCGCTTCAATGATTGCTCCAGCCTTTGATGCGTTACGAACAAGAACATCAAAAGTTTGTGAGGCACGGTAACCAGTGATCTTTGTGCCTGCCTCTTGTGTCCAGTTGTATTCGGGATAGACAGAGATGTTTGCTGAACGAATGTCTTTTGTAGCTATCCCTGCATCTTTCAGCGCGGCACGAACAGCAGCTGCTGATTTACTGGCAGAGGAAAGCGCTGCAGCATTTGTTGATCCAAGAGTTGACACAGTTGCGCTAAAGCGAATTGCATCAGGGACAACTGAAACTTTTCCGATACCTGTCACAGTGATGTATCGGTTATCTGCAGTGCCAGCGCCATTTGCCGGGATAGCAAGAGCGACTACCCCTGCGACGGCTGCGACAGTGAGAATAGATGCGATTGAGCGAATTTTTGTAAGTTTCATGGGATAAGTATCTCGCATTACTTCTGTATAGGGTTAGTTATTACTGGGAATAGTGGGAGAATTCTTCTCATGGGTCAGTCACAATTTGTTTCTCAGTGCACCGCCAACGCCGTGCAGGCAGCAGCTAAGACGCTACTGGATGGAGGCCTAGTGGCTTTTCCAACAGAAACTGTTTATGGCCTTGGAGCCGATGCACTTAATAAACAAGCAGTAGCAAGGATTTATGAAGTAAAAGGTCGTCCAGCCAATCACCCATTAATCGTGCATCTGCACTCCATGCATAGTATGGATCAATGGGTTGAAGATGTTCCTGAATATGCAATCGCACTTGGTCGTGATTTTTGGCCTGGGCCTATGACGCTAATCTTTAAGCGCTCAACACTTGCCCAAGATTTTATAACCGGCGGACAGAACACAGTTGGTATCAGAGTGCCCGATCATGTTGTTGCACTGGCCCTCCTTGAAGCATTTCATAAAATTGGCGGTCGTGGAGTTGCAGCACCTAGTGCAAATAGATTTGGCCATGTTTCTCCAACAACAGCACAAGCTGTAAATGATGAATTATTCGAATACTTACAAGCAGAGGATAAAATACTCGATGGTGGAGCCTGTGCTGTTGGAGTTGAATCAACAATAATTGACTGCACGGGTGACTCCCCCCGGATTTTGCGACCTGGCGGAATCACTATTGAAATGATTAAAGATTCAACAGGGTTAGCGCCAATTCAAGCCAATAATGCTAAAGAAGAGATTCGTGTTAGTGGATCACTGGAAAAGCATTACGCACCTGCAGCACAAGTAATTCTGGATATCACTCCGATTGCCGGCCAAGGATTTATTGCACTCTCAGATAGCAAAACCCTAGAGGGTGTTATTCGATTAGCAGCACCAACGGACACAGATGAGTTTGCACGAGATCTGTATGCCGCCCTTAGAAAAGCAGATGAGATGGGCCTTGCTGAAGTTGTTGTTGAGCAACCGAAGGGCAGTGGCATCGCAATTGCAATCCGCGATCGTCTTGAGAGAGCCTCAAAGGGGCGTTAAATACACTGGTTTTTTCCGATACGCTTGGAATGTGCGGGTAATCTCGCAGTGGGGCCTATAGCTCAGTCGGTAGAGCAACGGACTTTTAATCCGTGGGTCGACGGTTCGAGCCCGTCTGGGCCCACAACTCTATGAATAGCCCCGCTAACAGGCGGGGTTTTTTTATTTCCTCGCCGTGCATGCAATAGAACTGTCAGTGCAGGTTTTAGAGTCGATCGATGCCCCAAAGAATCAGATCACAGTTCTGACAAACCCGGTAATCAAGATTCAGAAAAAGGTACACGCTTAAGTCAAAGCTTTCCAAGGAACTTAACTCTTAGGAATTGATTTGTTCAAAAAGTTTCAATAACCACTTTTGATTAATCGGAGTATGGTCATGGACATGATTAGGAAACCAAATTTGCGAGATGTAGCAGAACATGCTGCAGTTTCCGTTGGCACAGTTTCTAATGTTCTTAATCGACCTTATTCAGTGTCTGAGCAAACACGTGCACGTGTTCGCTCATCTATTGATGCCCTAGGTTTTGTGCAAAACTCAAAGAAAATGAATAAAATGGAATCAGCTTCGATTGTCGGAGTCATTTTGCCTTTGAGTAATAATGCTTTTTATGAGGAATTGTCGCAAGGAATTGAGGATTCAGTTTCTAATCAAGGTATTAGCGTCTTGATTGGGTATAGCCGCGAAGATGCAGCGATTGAACTTCACCTATTAACCAGAATGATTGAAGCGAACTTTGGCGCGGTAATAGTTGTTCCTGTAGAGGTACGAAGTGAAGTTTTTACTGGCTTAAAAGATACTCGAGTGCGTATTGGTTATCTTTCTCAATCTGAAACAGCTGCTGAACAATGCACGGTTTCGGTCGATCAGGTTCGAGGCGGCTATCTTGGAGTTGAATTCCTGCACTCCTTGGGGCACAAAAAAGTTTTATGGATTTCAGGCCCGAACCACCATCACCAAAGCAATGAGAGGTTTATAGGTATTACTCAAGCAGCAAAACAATTCAATATTGAGCTCAGTACGATGCAGTCACCTTCCTTGGACTTTTTATCTGGTGAGTACATTGCACCTGAAATCATCGCCAGAGGCCCACTTCCTGACGCCATTTTTGCGGGTAATGACTCCCTGGCACTTGGGATCATGAGTTATTTCCATAAAGTCGGAATAAGTGTTCCAGGGGAGGTGTCGATATTGGGTTTTGACAACGTTGCCTACGCTGAATCAGCCATAGTTCCGCTCAGTACGGTCTCCCAGACGCCTTACCAGCTAGGACACACGATGGGACAACAGATGTTGGCCGACCTAGGCGCTCCGGGCGGGCATGTGCATCAACATGTGATCGTTGAGCCCAATGTGGTCGAGCGAGCTTCAACTAGGCGCCGCGGGACAACTCGCGATATGCGAGAAGTCAAACCTTGACCAGGATTAAACTGACCATTCAATAACTGCCCGCCTATACCTTTTGACAGGTCAAACCCCTATGGTTGCGAGGTGTCAATTAAGCGTGATTTTCTCAGACTGAACCGTTCATTGAACAGAATCGGTATTCGCTAATGACCTCAATCCGCAAATTTATAGAGTGGATGAGCTTCCATCCTGGGATGGAAGATATCCCCCGCGCACTTGCGACAGATTACTTAACTGAATATGGGGTCGAAGGCATTCGCTTTGGCCTGCTCAATAATGATGACTCCATACTCCTTTTAGGCCAATATGGATATCCAGATGCGATGGCTTGGCGCAATAGGACAATCCCCAGCCCAGAGTGGCATGCCATTGAAACCCCCGATATTCAACTCATTGTTTCTGCATCAGGGCAGAAGTGGACCGAAGATTCACGTTTTTACACCAACACATTGCGGGACCATGGGGTGGTTCAAGGATATTTGGTCGTTGAGTTCACTAACCCCGTCAGTAATGAGCAGAAGCAAAAAGTTAGCGGTGCCATTGATGATCTATGCATGCCGGTTGCGCTCTATCTCTCATTCCAAATTCGTCGCTCTCCCAATCAAGCGATCAGCATCAACTCACTAGATAGCACCAGGGATTTAGGGGGTGCCCAGATAACTGCCCGCCAGCTCTCCATCCTTCGAGGCATGGTTGAAGGCAAAACCAACCATGAGCTGGCAACAGAGTTAGGTTTTTCAGTTTCAACGGTGCGCCATGAGACTATGAGGATCTATCAGGCTCTTTCAGTGAGTGACCGCAAGGAGGCGGCTAAAAAGGCCGTGGTTTTGGGCTTGGTCTAGCCCGCAACACCCTCAAACTCTCAATGTCGGCTTTACCCTTGCCCACCCCATACACTAGAGACCTGATTCCGGCAGGCTTATTGGTCGCTGCCATTCGGCGAAAGCCCTGCTATCCATTCCCCCACCAACCTAGGCACATTTCACGCTCAACCCACCGCGCCAAGGAATCTTTACAAAGATTCTTTACAAAAGGGCACAACATTTGGCCCCCAGCGGTGTCTTAACTAATAGAGGGCAAGACGTTGCCTTCGTTTTATAAACTCGCGGGAGTTACTTAAATGGCACTATTGAAGTCGAAAGCGGCGAAAGCAGCTGCAGCGACCGATGCCGCCCGCATTTTGAGCGCAAATCCCGCAGACGCTCTAGAAATCTCAACGCAAGGCTCAGCAGCTGATTGGTCTATTGCACAACTATCTGCGATCTATACCGAGCACCGCACACAGCTTGTCTCTCAGGCTCGTCGCATCACTAAGAACGAGGCTGAAGCACATGAAGTAGTTCAGGAAGCATTCTTGAAGTTCATGCTTGCTGCCCCTGATCTAGATTCAGCAGATCGCGCAATCGCATACCTTCGCACCTCAGTTACCAACCTTGCGTTAAACGTAATCCGCGCTCGCGGTGCTCGTCCAAACCTGGTTGCAATTGACGCGGACACAACCCAGGAGCGCCTGAACGAGATCGCATCTGAAAACCACATTGACCTTGATACAACTATTACTGCAGCAGAGGATGCTGCGATCGTTCGCGAAGCTTTGTCTCGCCTAACCCCCGACCAGCGCACAGCGCTTGTCATGTGGGAAATGGAAGGTCGCACAACAGAAGAGATCGCAACTGCGCTTAACACAAGCCCAGCAAATGTTCGCCACATTCTTGTTCGCGCTCGCAAGTCAATGGTCCGAGTCCTTGAAGACTGGATCGTTGATGAAAAGACTGGCCTAACAGCACTTAACGCGCTTTCAACAACATATAAGAAGTCAGTTGAGATCGCACAGAAGTCATCAAAGGCTGCCCTCTCACTACTTCTAGTAATTACAGCTTTCCTTGGCTTCAACTCAATGACTGGCAACGAATCACCACTTGCTCCAGTTGTTGCACAGGTTGAAGTACCTGCACCAGCAGCAGAATCTGCAGCACCAGCAGCAAAGGCAACAGCCTCTGCAACTGCAAAGGCTGCAGCAACAGCTGCTGCTAAGAAGGCTCAGCAAGCAGCGATCTACGCAAAGATCGCAGCACTTTCATTCTTCGGTCTTGATAAAGAAGGAATCCCAACAGGTTTCTCTGTTACTGATGAAAACTCAGCAGCTGGCGTTGGCCGCGTGACAAAGGGTCTAACAACTGTTGGCACATCAGGTCTTCTAATCAACAACCAGTTCATCACAGGTTCAGTTGGTCCAAACGTTCTCATTGATCAGCTGATCACAGTTGATGGAACAGGTACTAACTACAGCGTTAACAACATCAATATTGGCTTTGGTGGCAACTGGCGCTCAGTTGAAGTTAAGTCAACAGACACATCAGTTGACCGCCTAGCAAATGGCAACTACTTGATCACCGCTACATCAAATATCGGTTACCTCAAGACATCAGATTTTGTGATCCCAACTGGCACGCGCGGCTATGACCTAGTCGATGCCCCAGCGACGATCACAACTCGAGTTCTTCTGAACTCTGGCAAGACCCAGGTACTAGCGCAAGCTGTGCAGGTGAAAAACAAATAAATAGGTTTCCTCGCCGCGTCCGGATACACGGTGGGGAATTTGGTGAATCAGCACGTGCGATTCATCGAAACGGGTAATTTTTGTCTTCTCATGACATATGAGAGGCCAGATGTTGCCCAAGCCAAGGGCAGGAAATTCCTGGTCTTGACTAATCGAAAGGAAACAAATGTCTACAAAGACAACTTTCAAGCGCGTAGCGCTTGTA
>Ga0209499_1003144_pt1 | contig 10223 bp, 9 predicted proteins | sample C_130208_EF_Meta_FD_187306 | JGI IMG/M metagenome (GOLD analysis project Ga0209499, IMG submission 187306) | Freshwater microbial communities from Lake Croche, Canada to study carbon cycling - C_130208_EF_MetaG (SPAdes) (version 2) | ecosystem: Environmental > Aquatic > Freshwater > Lake | place... | reverse complement strand
AAAGCAGGAGCGTTACTAAAAGAACTGTTAAGTAAATGAAATTTCCAAAAGAGTATCTAGAAGAAATTAAACAGAGGATAAAAGTATCCGACGTAGTAGGCGCTTCAGTACAATTAAAGAGAAGAGGCAGAGAATTTGTTGGACTATCTCCATTTACTAAAGAAAAAACCCCTTCATTTACTGTTAATGATGAAAAAGGTTTTTATCATTGTTTTAGTACTGGAGAGCATGGAAACGTTTTTGATTTTTTAGTTAAAATAGAAAAATTGAATTTTGGTGATGCAGTTAGAAAATTAGCGGCAAAAGCTGGAATGCCAGTATTTAAATTTACTAAAGAAAGTGCTGAAGTTGAGAATAAAAGAAAAAAATACGATGAAATATTAACACTAGCCTTGCAGCAGTATCAGAAAAATTTTTCTGAGAATGAGGGTGTAAAAAAATATACTTCTAACCGAGGTCTGACAGCAGAAATAATATCTACATTTAAAATAGGATATTCGGGAGAATATGGTTTGAATGTTTCTTCGTTTGGGAATTTTAATCAAAAAGAGCTTCTTGATAGTGGAATTTTTTTTCTCGATGAAAAAAATAAAAAACTTGTAGATCGATTTAAAAATAGATTGATGTTTCCCATTTTTGATTACAATAATAAGATTATTGGTTTCGGAGGCAGAGCTTTAAGTCAAAACTATTTAGCAAAATATATTAATTCTCCAGAGACTGAGTTTTTTAAAAAAGGTTTCAATTTATATAATTTAAACAACGCAAAGAATGAAAACAAACAGAGCAGCATAGTATTTGCAGTTGAAGGTTATATGGATGCTATTAGTCTTTACCAAAGTGGTTTTAAAAATGTAGTTGCAACTCTAGGCACTGCAATGACGGATTCACATTTAAGTTTATTGTGGAGATATTTTAATGATCCCGTTGTTTGTTTTGATGGTGATAGAAGCGGACAGAATGCTGCACAAAAGATTTCTGAAAAGTTAATTGTTCACATGAAGCCAAATTATTCTTTATCATTTTTAATTTTACCAAATGGTTTTGATCCAGACTCTTTTGTTAGAAAAAATGGGAAAAATAATTTTGAGGTTTTATTAGATCAGAAAATTGATATTGGTAATTTTATTTTTGAAAATAATTTAAAAGATTTAAAGTCTCAGCAACCAGAAGAAAGAGCTGGTTTTGAAAAAAAATTAATGGATTTAAGCGCTTCCATCCAAGATGTTACTGTAAAAAAACACTACATTAGTTTTTTTAAGAACAGGATATTTGAACAGTTTTCAAATAGAAAATCCAAAAATCTTAAACCTTTAAATAAAACTAAAGAGCTTACGAGAAAAATTACAAGATATTCATCTTTTGAACTTAAAGAATTTTCTCTTATGTATTTATTTTTAAATAATCCACAAATTTTAAAAAATAGAATTGAGAAATTATCTTTAATTAATTTTAATAATAAAAATTTAGAAGAATTAAAAAAAGTATTAATAAAAATATTTAATAACATTGAAACTTTTAAAGAATTTAATTTATTAAAACATTTAGAACAAAATAATTTTGGTCAAATCGTTAAAGATATTGAAGAATTTTCTTCGGTAAAAGGAATTTCAGAAAATTTAGATGAAGAAAGATTTGATAATTTTTTAACAGATTTGATAGAGCAGGTTAACAATTTGAAGCTCGAAACTAAGTTAAAAGATGCCGAAGAATCATTATCTAAAAATATGAATGAAGCTCAATATAATGAACTTTTATCCTTAAAAGATCAGATTGTTGCATCAAAAAAAGTCTAGTAATTTTAGGCTGTAGTAAATATATATACCTCTTCAATAAACAGATAATAAAGTGAAAGCAGAAAAGCTTATTTCAAAATCATTTGAGAAACTTCTTGAGCGCGGTAAAGCTCGAGGCTTTATTACTCATGAAGAATTAAAAAAATCTTTAGGAAAAAGAAATAGCACTCCAGAAAGTTTAGAAAAAGCAGTCTTAAATATTTTCGATAATCTAATTACGCTTGTAAAACAGAAATCTGATTTTAAAGTTAAAACTAAAGAAGAGGCTCCAAAAGCGGAAAAGACTTCGGAAAGAAGCGATGATCCAATTAGAATGTATCTTAGAGAGATGGGAGGCGTTGAGCTTCTATCCAGAGAAGGTGAAATTGCTATCGCAAAAAGAATAGAGTCAGGAAAATATGTAATGGTGTCTGCTTTAGCAGAAAGTCCATTAATGGCTAAAAAAATATTTGAATGGAAAGATAAATTAAATGCAAATGAAATGCTTGTTCGAGATATTATTGATCTTGATAGCAATTATTTAGAAGATGAAAATTTTACTAAAGCCCTAGCAGCAAAAACTGCAGAAAAAGAAGAAAAAGTAGTTAAAGATTCCAAATCTAAAAAAGATAAAAAAGAAGAAGACCCAGATAATAAAACTGTAGAAGCAATCGAAGAAGATAATGATGAATATAATATTTCTTTAGCAGCGCTAGAGATTGAGCTTAAGCCAAAAATTTTAAAGACTTTTGAAAAACTTGCAAAAAGTTACAAAAAATTAATCACATATCAAAAAGAGAAATTAGAAACTGTTCTTGCAAGATCAAAATTGAGTCCAAGCAAAGAAAAAAATTATCAAGCAATTAAAGAGGAAATCAGCCAAGATATTTTGCAGTTACAATTAAATCCTGTAACTCAAGAAGAGTTGGTGCAAATTAATTACGTTGAAAATAAAAAGCTAATTAATTTTGATGGTGAGCTATTAAGACTTTCGTCTAAGCATGGAATTCCTAGAGAAGAATTTATAAAATTTTATGTTGGTAATGAAATTAATCCTAATTTTGAAAGTTTCTTAGGAGAGAATAAAAAATGGCATAATTTTTTTACTAAAGAGAAGAAAGAATATGAAAATATTAAAAGTAAATTAGTTCAAATCAGTAAAGATATAGGCTTACCTGTCTCTGACTTTAAAATTTTAGTTAATAAAATTAAAAAAGGTGAAAGAGAATCTCGAATTGCTAAAAAAGAAATGATCGAAGCTAATTTGAGATTAGTGATATCTATTGCAAAAAAATATACCAACAGAGGATTGCAATTCTTAGATTTAATTCAAGAAGGAAACATAGGTCTTATGAAGGCCGTTGATAAGTTTGAATATAGAAGGGGATATAAATTCTCAACTTATGCGACTTGGTGGATTAGACAGGCAATCACAAGATCTATTGCCGATCAAGCTAGAACTATCAGAATTCCAGTACACATGATTGAAACTATTAACAAAATTGTAAGAACCTCGAGACAAATGTTAAGCGAATTTGGAAGAGAGCCTACGCCAGAAGAACTTTCAAAAAAATTAGCTATGCCTTTAGATAAGGTTAGAAAAGTATTGAAAATTGCTAAAGAACCGGTCTCTTTAGAAACTCCAGTGGGTGATGAAGAAGACAGCAGTTTAGGAGATTTTATCGAAGATAAGAATGCATTAATTCCAGTTGATGCTGCAATTCAAAGTGGACTTAGAAATACGACAACAAAAATTTTAGCTACATTAACTCCTAGAGAAGAAAGAGTTCTGAGAATGCGTTTTGGAATTGGAATGAATACTGATCATACTTTAGAAGAGGTTGGACAACAATTTTCGGTAACTCGTGAAAGAATAAGGCAAATAGAAGCCAAAGCTTTAAGAAAACTAAAACACCCTAGTCGATCTAGACAATTAAAAAGCTTTTTTGATAGTTAGAATTTAGTTAATAAACTATATTTTTATTAGTGTAAAAATTGAAAAAGGGCCTGTAGCTCAGCTGGTTAGAGCCCCCCGCTCATAACGGGGTTGTCCGGGGTTCAAATCCCTGCGGGCCCACCAAATTAATTTATCTTTTGTTTATTGGCAGGATCTAAAAAGCCAAGAGGGTGCCCGTAACCAATAACGTGAACACCTTCATCTTTTTGTTGTTGTTGAATTTTTTTGTGGAATTCTTTCATTTTTGTCCAGTGAATTCTAGGACGGTAGTGATGCTCAGCGTGATAACCATTATTAAACCAAATAAGATTATATAACCAGCTATAAGAACTTACACCCCAAGCAATTGGTTTGTTTGGATTTCCGTTAAAATGTTCGTAGTAGCCATTTAGGTAAGACAGACAATGTCCAATATAATAAAAAGGAACTAAACAAAGTGTTGCTTTCCAGTTTATGAATAAACCTCCAATTACAAAAAGTACTGAAGCAAAAATTTCAAAAACACCAAAGTTAGCAGAGCCAACATTTTTTTTTGCTATTTCTTTATAAATTTCTGGAATGTTATCTCTAAAATATCCTTTTAAACAGTAAGACCAAACATTTTCAGGTTTTGCATCTTTTCCATGTTTATATATAGAAATCCAATCATGGGTATTTCCATTCTCATCCGGAAGGTCGCTGTTTCCCAAGTGATGTTTATTATGAGTTATTTCATAAAATGTTTGAGAGAAAATCATCGTTAGTGATAAAATTAAACTAAAAATTTTATTTAGAATTTCTGATTTAAAATAAGTATTATGAATAAAATTATGAGATATTCCATTGATATTCCAAGAGATACTAATGGCGTAAATTGAAGCCAATAAGATAAATAATGGCAATGATAATTTATCAAAAAAAACAATAAGACTTACAAGATAAACAAGATGTAAAATTCCAAGTATTACTGGTATAGCATCCCAATAAGTGTAAGCAAAAATCCATTTTGGTTTTTCTGCTTCAGTAAAATTAAATTTTTGAATGCTTTCTGAAGAATTGCTTAAATTTTCACTCATGGTTTCAACTTATCATTTTTGCTTAATAAATAAATACCGAATAATAAAAATAAAGTTCCAACATAATGCTGTAACGTAATTTGTTCATTAAAAATTAGATTGCTAGCAATTAACACAGTTACAAAACTCACGCTAGTAAGTGGAAAAGCCATGCTAATTTTAGTATTTTTAAGTACAGTAACCCAGGATAAGAAACCTGCTATATCGAATATAATAGAAGCCCAAAACCAAGGCGAATGAGACATTTCTATAAGCCATGTAGTTCCAAGATTTTTTTGACTAAAAGATAAAGAAACAAATTTCATACATATCTGACTTAATGTTGCAAACGCTGGAATACTTAACCATAGCAAAAAAACTCTAATCATGAGAAGGCACCTTTATTTCCAATAAAGGTTTAATCCATTGTAAGATTTTATAAATCCAGGGAGTTTGATGTTTAAAATAAATGTAGTTGGGAAGCAGTTTGCAACCTAAGCTAAGTTTAGTTTCATAAGCGCCCTGACCTGTTTGATAAATTTTAATATTATTATCAATGCAGTATTTGATATGTTCGATCCAGCTAATAAAATACAAATTATATTTTCTTCCTATATTATTTTTGCTGAAAATAAATTTATCAATAAGGGTATTTTGATCTAAAAAAGCAAGGTTAAAACCAATAATTTTTCCTTCGGCAGAGTAGACTGAATACATAGCTCTCTTGCCCATATTTTTAAAAACTTCTTTAAAAAAATCTTCAGTTAATTCACCAAACTGCAGATCACTTCTGTTTTTGGTTTCATAATAAAAATCCATAATATTATTTAAATCTTCTAAGTTTTTAATTACTTTAATAGTAACTAGATTTTTCTTTAATTTACGTCGTAAATTTTTTCTAGTATTGTAGCTTAAGTTATCAAGGTATTCGTTAATATTTTTAAAATTTATTTCATTAATTGCAGTGGGTAAACTGTTCATCGCTTTGTAGTTTAAAGACTTCATTGTATCTTGCCATAAGTAATTTTCACTTTTTGGCATATCTTTTACCCCAAACAAACGAATGTTTTTTTGTTTCGCGTACTCTTCAAATGCAATTAGGATTTGATTTAAATATTTTTTTTTATCCTCATCTGAAATACCAGGATAAAAACCTAAGTAATTAATTTCAGTTTCTATAGATCCGATACAAGCAAGATTAAAGCTTAAAAAATTTGGAAATATTTTTTTTATGCTTAATAGTATTTTTTTAAATATACCTTGTACTGTACTATCAAGGCTATAATGAGTAGTAAAAGCGCTAGTAGCAGCTATTATTTTTCCCTGTTCTATAACAGCAATATAAAAAAAATTAAAACCTTTGATGTTAGCCTTTTCAGTCGCAAGCAAGTAGTCGTAGTCTTCAATTACTTCATTAAAACAATTATTCCATTCGGCTTTATTGAAATCTTGAATCGAACTTTTAATTATAACTTCTAGCACTAATTTAATGTTTATTAAAAAAATCAGTTGTCATTTTTGCAACTTTATCTCGCTCTTTGTCTATGTGAATCATATGATAACTATCCTCTAATAAATGCATTTCTTTAGGCGCTGTAATTTTTTTATAAATATATTCAGAGTTCCGATAATGGCTTAAGTCATCATTTTTTGCATGCAAAAGTAATGTTGGAGCTTTAATTTTTTGATATTTTTTTTCCATCTCGGAATTTAAAGCATACATTTCTTTTAACATTGGGTAAGGAAAATTATGATGAGTTTCTTTCAATATATCAGATCTTAAAATAATTTTTCGTAAACGATCATCTTTAATTCCGTAGGGAGGTCTTTCGTCAAAACCCATATAACGTAATGGGGGTAGGTTTCCTATTAAGGGGATAAGAAAAGATAAAAACCCATGTACTGGGATATTCCAGCCGTCATATCTAATTGCAGCAGAATAAATAGCGGCGCCCTCTACCATTTCTCCATATTCAGCAGCGAGATTTAAACCAATCATGCCACCAACACAAATTCCAGCTACATAAACTTTTTTAAATCTTTCACGGAGTGCTAAGAATGTTTTTTCAATTGTTGCATACCAATCTCTCCAGTTTGTTTTGAGCAATTCTTTTGTTCCTTTTGCATGACCTTCAAGTAGTGGACAAACAACAGTGAATCCTTCCTTGTGTAATGCTTTTCCTATAAATTTCATTTCTAGGGGAACGCCTGTTAGGCCATGCACTAATAAAACTGCTTTATTATTAGTGCCTTTATAATAAAAACCTTTTTCTGTTATTATTTCTTGCAAATTATCCATTTATTAATTTGTTGCTACACTTCCTATAATCGTAACTCCTAAAGTTATAAAAATTGTTCCAATCCAACGAATGAGGCTAACATGCTCTTTTAATATAAACTTTGCAGCGATTACTGTTCCGCAATAGGCCAAGCTAGTCATAGGAAATGCTATGTTTAAAGGGGCATGCTGAAGAACAAAAATCCATGTAATAACTTCAATTGTCCACAACAAAAAACCAAACCATATAATTGGTTTTAAAAATATTCCTAATAAAAAATTACCTTTAGTTTTTGAATCACTTCCTACTTTGAAACATATTTCTCTTCCTATTTCAGTTGCAATTACAATTAATACAAGAAGAATTAAAAATAACGTCATGGGTTTATTTCTTAGAGAGTAATCTCTTTAAAAAAATTTAACAATCTAATATTAGTTGCTTCATTAATGTTGTTAGTTAATGCATTGTCATTATTTATATTGCTTTGATCAATCATAATCTCAGCTTTTTTTATAAATCGAGTATATAAATTTCCAGTGTAATAAGGCACTGAATAGTCACCTGTCACATCAGCTCCAATAATATTATATTTTTCTTTTAATAATTTTATGGTTTCGATTATATAATCTAATTTAATTTGTCCCTGATCCCAATTAGTCACAGCATCATTAAATGTTAAAACGTCTTTATCTATGGATATATAAATTCTTGAAGTTTTTATCTGCTTGCTCATTCTTGCTAATAGATCAGCAGGGGTAATATTTATTATGTTTTTCCAATATATTTTTCGACCATTTTGTTCATAGTTTTCTCCTCCTTTGTAATTAGTAAAAACAAAAGATGGTTCATGGTTGTAGGGATAAAGAATAATCTTTCCCTCTTTAATAGCTTTAAGATTGGCACCTTTGAATTCAGGAAAATTTAAATCTTTGCTATTTGCTCCTATTGTAATGACTTTATCAATTTTTTCCTCAGACAAGGATTGAGTAACCCATGATCCACAATGAATTCCATGAGAAAATTTTACCCAATCAGGATGATTATCAAAATGAATAACAGTTATTAATTCTTGATATTTTTCTAAAATAATTCTTAAAAGTAAATTTGTAATATGATGAAAATCACCAGAACCAAAAAATGTTAATATAGGTTCATTATTTTCTTGTTTCCAATTTTTTTTTAAAAATTCGTAAAATTTATTTAATATATCATTTTTAGCCCATAGCCTCAGGTCTGAACCAAATGAAGAGGCATCAATTGAGTTTGCTAAATATTTTTGTGATAAAGAAATAAAATCTTTTTGTTTCTTTAAAGATTCATCAAGATGAATAATATTAAGTTTCAAGCAGATTTATCTTTTTTCTGCTCTTCTAAGTAATTCATCTAATAGACGAATTCCAAGGTCAATTTCTTTGTAAGAAATATCTAATGAAGGAGCAAACGTGATTACGTTTTTGTAATATCCACCCACATCGAGTACAAGGCCATATTTTTTTCCATTCACTTCAATATTTCCTTTCATACCTTCATCTGAAATCCAATCCATCGTTGCTTTGTCTGGCGTATAACTATCTTCTTTGCAAATCTCAGCTCGAAGGGCAAGACCAAGTCCATCTACCTCACCAATAATCTTATGTTTCTTTTTTAAAGTTTTTAAGCCATCTAAAAAATATTTACCTTTTTCTGCAACAGATGTTTCGTAGTCTTCTTCTTGGAGCATCTTCATTGTTTCAAGAGCTACAGCGGTACCCATTGGATTACTTGAAAACGTCGAATGAGTTGATCCTGGAGGAAATATTGTGCTGTTGATCATTTCTTCTTTAGCCCAAATTCCAGAAAGGGGATTTAAACCATTTGTAATAGCTTTTCCAAATACTAACACATCAGGTTTGACACCAAAATGTTCAATAGCCCACATTTTTCCAGTTCTAAAAACTCCCATTTGAATCTCATCGACTACCATTAATATTCCGTGATCATCTAATACTTTCTTCAGTTCTTTAAAAAAGTTTTTTGGAGGAATAACATAACCTCCTGTTCCAAGAATTGGCTCAACATAAAAAGCAGCGTATTCACACTGTCTGGTTTTTGGATCCCAAATACCATTATATTCACTTTCAAAAAGTCTTGCGAATTTTTGCACGCAATAAGAACCATATTCTTCTTTGCTCATGCCCTTAATACCGTAGCATTTTGAGTATTTATTAGTACAGGGACTTACTGGTTTTGAAAAATTTCTGCAGGCGCAGCTTCTAAAGTAATAAGGAAATTCAATAAATTGAGCACGATCACTAAAGTGGCCGTATCGTCTTCTATATCTGTAACTTGAAGTTATAGAAGTCGCTCCAAGAGTTCTGCCGTGATAGCCGCCCTCAAAAGCAAACATTAAACTTTTACCCTTAGTGAAGTTACGAATAAGTTTTAAAGAATCTTCTACGGCTTGAGATCCTCCCACATTAAAATGTACACGACCTTTAGTTCCCCATTTTTTTTCAGCATCTTTTGCAATCATAGTTGCAAGTTCCACTTTTTCGCGGTGAAGATATTGAGAGGCAACTTGTGGCAAGGTATCTAATTGATGATGCGCCGCTTCGTTTAATCTTTTATTTTTGTAACCAAAATTTACAGCCGAATACCACATCTGCAAGTCTAAAAAAGGTGTACCTTTTTCATCATACAGATAAGAACCCTCACTATTATTAAAAAATTTTGGATGCTCTGTATAGTGCACAGTATCTCCAAAAGAACAGTAACGAGCTTCTAGTTCTCGAAGTTCTTTTTCTGATTTATTTTTTTTTAACGGAGATTTTTTATCTGATTTTATTTTTTTAAGCATTAAACTAACTTAACTGTTTAAATTTTTGAAAAAAACTCTTTCTTTTTCTGTTCTTCTGCTTGTTATAATGTTTTTATTTTTGATTAGATTTTTAATAATAGATTGAACATCAGAAAAATCATAAAAAGGATAGTGGGGTAATTTATTTTTAATGCAGTGAGCAAGTAAGCTTGATTTTGCGATAACTAGATCAACATGATTAGATACGCAAAGATCAGAAAAGCCATCACCTATATAAATAATTTTTTTATTATTTTTTAAGTCTTGAACAACAGAGCATTTACAAACCATAGAGCCACTATCGCATAGATCAGTTTTTTTTTTAAACTCTAGTTGATACTT
>Ga0209499_1003140_pt1 | contig 10232 bp, 3 predicted proteins | sample C_130208_EF_Meta_FD_187306 | JGI IMG/M metagenome (GOLD analysis project Ga0209499, IMG submission 187306) | Freshwater microbial communities from Lake Croche, Canada to study carbon cycling - C_130208_EF_MetaG (SPAdes) (version 2) | ecosystem: Environmental > Aquatic > Freshwater > Lake | place... | reverse complement strand
CAAGGGGATACAGGTTCTAAAGGGGATACAGGTTCTCAAGGTGATACTGGTTCTCAAGGTGATACTGGGCCTCAAGGTGATACTGGTGCTACTGGTTCCCAAGGAGATACTGGGACTCAAGGGAATACAGGTTCTCAAGGTGATACTGGTCCTCAAGGTGATACTGGTTCTCAAGGAGATACTGGCCCTCAAGGAGATACTGGTTCTCAAGGTGATACTGGTGCTACTGGTTCTCAAGGGGATACTGGTTCACAAGGTGATACTGGTCCTCAAGGTGATACTGGTTATACTGGTTATACTGGAGATACTGGCCCGCAAGGGGATACTGGTTCTCAAGGTGATACTGGTGCTACTGGTTCTCAAGGAGATACTGGCCCGCAAGGGGATATTGGTTCTCAAGGAGATACTGGCTCTCAAGGGAACACTGGTTCTCAAGGTGATACTGGCCCTCAAGGGGACATTGGTTCACAAGGAGATACTGGTACTCAAGGAGACACTGGTTCACAAGGAGATACTGGTCCTCAAGGTTATACTGGTTATACTGGTTATACTGGTTATACTGGTTATACTGGTTATACTGGTTACACTGGTGTTCAAGGAGAAAGCGGTCCTCCTGGTCCTCAAGGAAATACTGGTTCACAAGGAGATACTGGTCCTCAAGGTGATACTGGTTATACTGGTTACACTGGTGTTCAAGGAGAAAGCGGTCCTCCTGGTCCTCAAGGTGCTACTGGCCCTCAAGGTGATACTGGTTATACTGGAGAAGCAGGTTCACAAATTTTATATGGTATTGGAGCACCAAGTCTTACAGGATCAATAAATGATACATACATTGATACATCTAATGGAAATGTGTATAAACAAATTTTATCAACTGCAACATGGACTCAAACAAGTGCTCCAGTAGCTGTTTGGTATTCTGTAGCCTCTTCTGATGATGGTGTAAAACTTGTTGCTGTTGCACAAGATGGTGGTATTTATACAAGTTCTAATTCTGGTTCTACCTGGACCCTAACAAATGCTCCAACAGCTGTTTGGTATTCAATAGCCTCTTCTGCTGATGGTGTAAATCTTGTTGCTGTTATACTTAATAGTCGTATTTATAAAAGTTCTGATTCTGGTTCTACTTGGACTCTAACAAGTGCTCCAATAGCTGCTTGGAGTTCTGTAGCCTCTTCTGCTGATGGTGTAAATCTTGTTGCTGGTATAGCTGGTGGTAGTGGTATTTATACAAGTGCTGATTCGGGTATTAATTGGACTGAAACAATGGCTCCAGCAGCTGATTGGCAGTCTGTAGCCTCTTCTGCTGATGGTGTAAATCTTGTTGGTGTTATATTTAATGGTGGTATTCATATAAGTTCTGATTCTGGTTCTACTTGGACTCTAACATCTGCTCCAACAGCTGAATGGCTATCTGTAGCCTCTTCTGTTGATGGTACAAAACTTGTTGCTGTTGCACAATATGGTCATATTTATACAAGTATAGATTCTGGTTCTACTTGGACTATAACAAGTGCTCCAACAGGTCAATGGAGGTCTGTAGCCTGTTCTGCTGATGGTGTAAATATTGTTGCTGTTATATCTGGAGCAATACCAATTGGTGGTATTTATATAAGTGAAGATTCAGGTTCCACTTGGACTCAAACAAGTGCTACAGCAGCTAGTTGGTTTTCTGTATCCTCTTCCGCTGATGGAACAAAACTTGTTGCAGTAGATGGTAATGGTATTTGGTCATATGTTCTCCCTTCATTACAGTGGAATTTGGAGTTAAACATTATTGGTCCAACTGGTCCTCAAGGCGAAAGCGGTCCTACTGGTCCTCAAGGAAATACTGGTTCACAAGGAGATACTGGTCCTACAGGTCCAACAGGTGATACTGGTCCAACAGGTGATACTGGTCCTACAGGTCCAACAGGTGATACTGGTCCAACAGGTGATACTGGTCCTACAGGTCCAACAGGTGATACTGGTTCCCAAATTTTGTATGGAACAGGTCCCCCATCAAGCATTGGAACAATGAATGACAGTTATATTGATACGACTTTAGGAAATGTTTATAAAATGACACCCTCATCATGGACTCAGTTAAATTCATCATCTCAAGATTGGTTGTCTTTAGCTGCTTCTGCAAATGGTGAAACAATTATTGCTGGTACAAATGGAAACGGTGTATGGTTAAGTTTAGATAATGCAATAACTTGGACTAAACAAAATATACCAAACTTAACATATCATGTTGCATGTTCCGCAAATGGTGTCAAATTAGTTGCTGTAGCTTATGAAGGTTCAATATACACGAGTGCTAATTCTGGTTTTAGTTGGACACTACAAACAAATGCACAAAATTGGATGTGGAATGCTGTAACATCATCAGCTGATGGAACCGTAATTTTTGTAGGTACATCAGGAGATGCTACAGGTGGTTCAAAAAGTACTGATTCTGGTGTTAATTGGACAAATTCTGGTGCTCCTGGTCAAAATTGGACATCAATGGCAGGTTCTTCTGATGGGTCAATTCAAGTTGCAGTTTCATCACACGACAATAACACTGGTTTTATGTATCGAACTAATAATTTAGGAACTACAAATTGGGATTATTTATATACAGCTCCAAATATTTCATGGTCATCTGTAGCCAGTTCTGCAAATGGTGTTAAAATTTTTGCAACTTCAGAATATGGTGGTATTTATAAAAGTGATAATTCTGGTAGCACTTGGACTGCAACATCGGCACCAAATACAGGCTGGACATCAATAAGCTCATCACCAGATGGAACCCACTTAATTGCATGTAACGCGACAGATGTTTATAAAAGTACAGATTCTGGTAATACATGGACTATAACAAATGCACCAGGAAATTCTGGATGGTCAGTAGTTACATTTTCAAATGAATCAATTATTGCTGCACCTAACGCTAGTGCTCAATTATATAGATATTCTGACTGGCAACTAGAATTTAATATCATGGGTCCCACTGGTCCTCAAGGTGATACTGGTCCACAAGGTATTCCAGGAACAGCTGTTGAAACAGGTGCAACAGGAGAAAGCGGTCCTACTGGTCCTCAAGGAGATACTGGTTATACTGGTTATACTGGTTATACTGGTTATACTGGTCCTCAAGGAAATACTGGCGATACTGGTCCACAAGGTGATACTGGTGATACTGGTTCTACAGGTGATACTGGTATTCAAGGACCCACAGGACCTGCAGGAACACCATATCCTCTTACAACAAGCACTTGTATGGTTGCTGGTGGCGCTGGAGGAAATACACTTGGATTTTCATACGATGGTATTAATTGGTATCCATCTATAAATGGAAATTCTGTTTTACCAAATGATTGTTATGGTATAGCATGGAACGGAACTATGTGGGTTGCTTGCGGAGGTGCTAACGATTATATTAAATTAGTTTATTCATACGATGGCATGAACTGGAATGCCTCTAATTTTACAGGTCTTTACGGTGGTGGTCAAACAGTTGCTTGGAATGGAACTGTTTGGCTTGCTGGGTCATATGGTGCTGGAAATAGTCCACCATGTATGGCATCATCGACTGATGGTATAAATTGGACTTCTTTAGGAGCACCTCTAAGTATATATGGATGTGAATCTATTGCTTGGAATGGATCTAGATGGGTTGCAGCTTGTCAAGGTGCTGGAAATAATCAGTTAATTTGGTCTGATGATCCGAATGGTGCAGCTGGAAGCTGGAATGTATCAACTAATGCTAGTAGTATTTTTAGAGTTTATGCTAGAGGTATAGCGTGGAATGGATATATGTGGGTAGCTGTTGGTTATCCTGCTGCTAGCGGTAATCCAAATTCTATAGCTTATTCATATGATGGTATTACTTGGAATGCATCTGCAAATGGAACTAACATTTTAGGAAGTGCTATATCTATATTTTCAAATGGTTCCATGTGGGTTGCAGGTGGTGGTGCTACAAATGGTGTGACAATAGCTTATTCATATGATGGTATAAATTGGATTGCATCAGCAAATAGTAATGAAGTTTTTAGTGGCGCTGATACAGCTATATCTTGGAATGAAGAAGTTTGGGTAGGTTGTGGCATTGGAATTAACCGTGTAGGATATTCATTTGATGGTATTACATGGTATGGTTCACCCTCGGGAAGTAATATTTTTACAACATGGGGATTTGTAGCTGCTAGAGCATATTTTTCTTGGTTACCAACATTTAATCCTGGTAACTTTCAAGCAGGACCTACAGGACCTACAGGGCCAGCACTTCTAGGTGATTATTTTATTAACACTAATCAAAATGAACTTTATAAATTTCAAGGCCAATCAGGATGGACAGGTATAATGACGTTTGGATCAGGTAGTGGTACGACGGGTCCTACGGGTCCTCAAGGAGAAACTGGTCCTCAAGGAGATACTGGTCCTCAAGGAGAAACTGGTCCACAAGGAGAAACTGGTCCACAAGGTATTCCTGGAACAACTGTTGATACAGGCGCAACTGGTCCTCAGGGTGATACTGGCTCACAAGGAAATACTGGGCCTCAAGGAGATACTGGTCCACAAGCTGATACTGGGCCACAAGGAGATACTGGTCCACAAGGTCCTAATGGTTCAGCATTTGAAACAGGCGCAACTGGTCCTCAAGGTGATATTGGTTCTCAAGGTGATACTGGTTCACAAGGAGATACTGGTTCAACTGGAAATACTGGTTCACAAGGTGATACTGGTCCACAAGGTGATACTGGTCCTCAAGGTGATACTGGTCCACAAGGTCCTGATGGTTCAGCATTTGAAACAGGAGCAACAGGTCCTCAGGGTGATACTGGTCCACAAGGAGATACTGGTCCTCAAGGAGATACTGGTCCACAAGGTGTTCCTGGAACAGCTGTTGAAACAGGTGCGACTGGTCCACAAGGTCCTGAAGGTTCAGCATCTGAAACAGGTGCAACTGGTCCTCAAGGAGATACTGGTCCACAAGGAGTACAAGGTGATACTGGCCCACAAGGGAATGAAACTGGTCCAACTGGTCCACAGGGAGATACTGGCCCACAAGGTCCTGATGGTTCAGCATTTGAAACAGGTGCAACTGGTCCTCAAGGCGATACTGGGCCTCAAGGCGCAGGATTTACTGTACAATTTGGTTCTGCTACAACAGATTCCGAAACATTCACCTATACTGTTACATTTCCAAATGAATATCCATCAACGCCTAATGTAATAGGAACTGTAACAGATGGTACTCAAAAATTTTTATCAATCGGTTCAATAAGTACAACTGGATTCACAGCTTATACATGGAATATAAGTGGAGGTGTAGCTGCATCATTCAACTGGCAATCAATTGTCTAAAATAATAATATAAAATATAATTTTTTAATTTATTAAAAAATTATATTATCAATCGTCTTCTTTTCTTTCTTTAAAATAATTAGATATTTCTTGAATTAATTCATAACTACAAGCTTTAGTAGGAACTAATAAACCATCGTCATTATAATCTAAAAATGTATATGGGTCAAATTCATGTTTTAATAAAATTAACCACCTTTCTGTATATTTTCTATTTTCTTTAGTACCATGATAATAATGACGAACTACACCAGGAATATAACCAAATCTTAGTCCTTCAACATTCTTTTGATATTCAATAATTGATTTCTTATATCCAAATGTTGAAGTATCCTTTATTGCTCTCAAACCATCTTTTATTAAACATAAAGCCATAATTGAATCACCAGACCCTAATATAGCTTTATCATATAACCCACCCATTTTCTCATAAGCTTGTCTTGTACAAGCCCACGCATAACCTGGATGCCAAAAATTAACTCCAATACCTGAATACTTATTTCCTTTAGCATATTGATAACCAAAACTATTTGGTATATTTATTGTTGATTTATCATTATCCATATTATCAGCTTGGCTCCACAATTGAATAATATCTTTACTTCCATTTAATACTTTTAAAGTATCGCTAACCCAATTATAATTTTCAAATTCAATATCAGCATCTAACCATGCCATAGCTTTCCAATTAGATGGTAATAATTTTTTTACACCAATATTTATCATATTTTCCTTATGCCATAAAACATCTTTACCTCTTAATTGTAAATGATTTTTATTAGATGAATCTGTAATAATAAATTTTTGATTTTCATAACATAATTCTACAACAAATAATTCTACTCTTTTTTCTTTCATTTGTATTCTATTTATAAATTCTCTTGTTAGTTGATATCTCTTTTTAAACAAACAAGGATTTGATATGACTATAATTACATTTAGCTTATCTTCTATTAATTCATTATTAACTGGAACTATATTATTATTAACTGGTACTATTTTATTATTAACAGGTTCTATTTTCTTGAGAAATTGACCTGTTTCATTTAAAGCATATGCATTTTTACCATCTTTTTCCCAATGTTGTTTTCCAATATGTAAACAATAAATAAAATCAAAGAAAATGGTTTTATAGCCTTTAGCATAATATTTATCAGCATAATCTCTCTCAAAAAATGCATTCGCACTATCATAATTTCCTAATTCTAAAATAGTACTTGTTCTTGTTATAGACGGTTGTAATGAATAATGTGGCCAATATGCACAGTTTCTCATAGCAATATTGTCTCTTTTTTCATGTAATACTATATCTTCTTCACCAGACATAATATTTCCATACCAATTAATATTTTCCATCATTAATCCATATTCTCTGTTAAATACAAGTTGATGTATGTTTTGATTTTCATATTTATCTAACAATTTAATACCTTTTGTTATGAATTCATTCGATTTAAAATAGACCCAATCATCTTCCATATGAATCCAATAAGCTGGTTTAAGTTCATTTAATTTATTCCATATAATGTTCATACTTTCTCGATGTCCCTTTTCTTCAGGAGTTTTCATATAGTAATTAAAAAATGGATATAATTTTTGCATTTCAATTCTATCTTCATTGCTCGAGTTATCATCAACACATAAGAAATAATCAACTAAATTTAAATCTTTCCAAGTTCTTTTAATTGAATTTATAGTTTGTTTAAAAAGTTCTAAACGTTTACAAGTCGTAATAGTAAACATTATATTAATCTTTTTTGATACTATATTTGTACGAATAAATTCACTAGGTGAAGTAAGAAAGGATTTATAATTTTTAATAATTAAATCAACAATTTTATTATTGTTATCTGTTAATTTTATCTTTCTTTTTCGTAAAGAGATTATATAATTTAACATTAATTCTAAAAATTTTACATCCTTTGATAAATATGGAGTAATGAATTGAATATTATTAAAAAGATTATTTATCCACCATTCACCTATATTTGTAATATTTTTCTTAAATATAATTTCATACATTTTTATTACACTATCATAATTTTTAGTACGTTCTCCTACAATTATCATATAATATGGGAAATAAAAATCATACTCTTCTTTGTTTGCAAATAAATAATTAGAGATATCATCATTTAAATAATTAGTTTCATAATATGATTTAATAATTGTATAATATCCAAATGCTACTTCAGGCATTTCTTTTATGCAGTAATATTTTACTAAACGATAAATACATTCTATTCTTTTTTTATCATATTTAAATGCTTCTACTAAATAAATTAATCCATCTTCACTACATTTTAATCTATCATATAATTCATATATTTGTAAACAACTATAATATTTTTCTTGTATCCAATTATCTAATGTTAAAACTTTCTTATAATATTCTATTGCTTTTAATGGTTGGTTACAACAACTATAACTTTGTGCTGTATAAAAACAATAACGATTATAAATAGGATCTTTAATAGCATATTTTTCATTAAATGCTTTCTCAAGAATTAGAGCATCTTTCAAATATTTATTTGGATCTTTACTTCTATCTCCCTTATGTCCACTTATAAAATAATAATTTCCAAGTACATCTACTGTTTCTTGAACAGGTTCTAACGGAGCAGCATACTCATGTAATACTCCTACATAATGCCATTTTTTCATATTATTAAAAAGTTGACATCTTGAATATCGTAAACCACCTGGACTACCAAATATAAATTTATAAGAATCTTCTTTTAGAATTTTTGGTAATTCAAAATTACCTACAATTTCATCATCCGCATCCCAAACAAATAAATAATCTGTTTTTTTATATGCATGATTCATCGCAACAGTTCTATTGTAACCAAAATCTTTCCAAGGAGTTTCAATGAGTTCCCCTGATATACCGACTTCCTCAAAATAATTCTTAATATCTTCTTTTGTACTATCAGTAGAACCAGTATCACTAATTACCCAATAATCAAATTTTATATAATTTGCTAAATGTTTTAATGTATTTACAATGATATGTGATTCATTTTTCACAATCATATTCAAACATATCGTTTTTTTAGTAAATGTATTCTCCATAATATAAATTAATATATTTATATTATATAGTAAACGTAAATAAATAAATATTTTATATTAACCTCTTGTAATCTTAAACATCGGTTTTGGACTTTGAGGTAATATATTTATCATATTTTTTGAAAATACTGATATAGAACCAGAAACACTTCCATATACATTTTGAAAAAATGAAGGAGTTTTCATAGAAATCCTATATAAATAGAATATTAAAATCATTGTTATTATAAAATTGATTATACTCATTGATAAATGACCTATTTTTAATTTTACTCCATAAAATTCAATATAATGTTTATTAATATCTTCTGAAACAACATTTGTTGCAACAGGTTTTATTAAATCTTCTAAAATAGTTCCAAATAATGAATTTACTTGCAATGCAATAACTAAACCAATACCAGTATTTAATATATTTCTTTCATTAAGAAATTTAAAAAAATCTAAAAATTCACTATAAAGTATTTCTATTATCATTATACAATAACATACATTTTAAAATATTTTATTTTGATAATTAATTATGTAATTTTATACTCTATCTTAAAAATAATATTTAAATTAATCTAAAAATTTTTTCTAAAATCATTTATATAATTCATTATGGATAAAAAAAATAGCGTAAAAAAAGGATATAAAAGAAGTTTTAGACTAAGTCAATTAATTCCTTGTTCAAATGTAACATATGATGAAGGTGCTTATTGTGTACATAAAGCAACTAATGTAAAAACAGCTAAAAAAAGAGTCCCTTGTGCTCCTGATGAAGAGTTACAAAATAATTTATGTTATAAAAAATGTAAACCTGGTTTTATTGGTAAAGGTAAATATTGTATTAGTACACAATTATCTAAAAAAGATATTCTTAAAAATGCATTTAAATTAGCTGCAAAAAAAAGTAAACTAGATGATGCACTTAAAAAAGCTGCTATTCGCGGTAGACACACTGAAAATTTTAGTAACACTGTAAGCGAATGGTTAAATTATAATAAAATAGACAAATCTTTATCAGATTTATTTGATGATAATTTAAAACAATATAGATGGTTTTTTGTTGGTGCTTTATTAATAGTAACATTTTTTGTAATAGTTAATTTATTAAGCTCCGCTACTGTTCCTGTTCCTGTTCAACAACCAACAATTATAATACAAGTACCTGCTGCTAATAATTTACCAGTATCTGCTGCTAATAATTTACCAGTACCTGCATCTAACAGTTTACAAGTACCTCAACAAGCTTTACAAGCCGCATTACAACAAATGATTAAAGTTCCTGAAACTCAAATTTCACCAGTCAAATCCCAAATACCTATTAAAATAACGGATTTAAACAAAACAGGTGGCTTTAATAGAAATTTATTTAGTGATTTAGAAACTTCTATATTTTCTGAATGGACTAACTCTGATTAAAAAGATGTATTGAATATATAATTTTGAATATTATTAGCTAACTCATTATTTGTATTTATTTTAGCTTTTCTGATGCCATGAACCTTTTTAGATTTTTCTATTTTACTTGTAGTATTATATAAAAATCCATTTTTAAGCAATTTATTAATAACTTTATGATGTATAAAAAATGATTCATTATAAGAAGGGATTAATAATGCTTTTTTGTCCATAATTTCTTCCTTTTTAATAAAATCATTAAATTTTAATAAATAATTTTCATATAAATTAGTATGCAAGCTTTTAATAAATGCACTATTTATTGGAGCTATATAAATCCAAGACTTTATGAAAGATTTATGTTTATTTTTAGTAATTGGGTTAAATTCAATTAATATACAATCATATTCTTGATAATAAAGATCTGTTACATA
>Ga0209499_1003139_pt1 | contig 10233 bp, 10 predicted proteins | sample C_130208_EF_Meta_FD_187306 | JGI IMG/M metagenome (GOLD analysis project Ga0209499, IMG submission 187306) | Freshwater microbial communities from Lake Croche, Canada to study carbon cycling - C_130208_EF_MetaG (SPAdes) (version 2) | ecosystem: Environmental > Aquatic > Freshwater > Lake... | reverse complement strand
AAACGTGCAAGCGTCGCATCAGACAGCAGTGCGCTGTGGAGGGTGGTGTCAGAACTCATCGGTCAATTTCCCCGAACACAATGTCCATCGTACCGATCACCGCCACGGTGTCAGCAATCATGTGGCCACGGGCCATCTCGTCCATAGCAGCCAAATGGACAAAGCCAGGCGCACGGATTTTCAAACGATAGGGCTTGTTGGCGCCATCGCTGACTAAATAAATACCAAACTCACCTTTGGGATGCTCAACAGCGGCATACGCTTCGCCTTCGGGCACATGGAAGCCTTCGGTGAAGAGTTTGAAATGGTGGATCAACTCTTCCATGTTGGATTTCATGCCCTCACGGCTAGGGGCTGCCACTTTGTGGTTATCAGTAATTACAGGACCTGGATTGACGCGCAGCCAATCGACGCATTGCTTGATGATGCGGTTGGATTGGCGCATTTCTTCCACGCGCACCAAATAGCGGTCGTAGCAGTCGCCGGTTTTACCGACAGGGATATCGAAATCCATGCGGTCATAGACGTCATAGGGTTGGTGCTTGCGTAAATCCCAAGCGACTCCGGAACCACGCAACATCGCACCCGTAAAGCCTAGGTTCTTAGCACGCTCTGGCGTGACGATGCCGACATCGACCAAGCGTTGTTTCCAAATGCGGTTGTCGGTGAGCAAGGTTTCGTATTCGTCGACCAACTTGGGAAAGCGTTGCGTGAAGTCATCGATGAAATCAAGCAAAGAGCCTTGGCGGTTTTCGTTCAACCGTGCCATGGCTTTGGCATTGCGAATTTTGTTGGCCTTGTATTGCGGCATGGTGTCTGGCAAATCGCGGTAGACGCCACCCGGGCGGAAGTAAGCCGCATGCATACGCGCACCAGAAACCGCTTCGTACATATCGAACAAGTCTTCACGCTCGCGGAAGCAATAAATCAAGATGTTCATTGCACCACAGTCAAATCCATGGCAACCCAACCACAACAAGTGGTTTAACAAACGGGTGATTTCGGCATACATCACGCGGATGTACTGCGCGCGGATAGGCGCTTCTAGGCCCATCATTTTTTCGATGGCCAAACAATAGGCGTGCTCGTTACACATCATCGACACATAGTCGAGACGGTCCATGTAGGGCAACGATTGAATGTAGGTCTTGCTCTCCGCCAACTTCTCCGTGGCGCGATGCAACAAACCAATGTGGGGGTCTGCGCGTTGCACGACCTCGCCGTCCAATTCCAACACCAGACGCAATACGCCATGCGCAGCAGGATGCTGTGGGCCTAAATTCAGGGTGTAATTTTTGATATCAGCCATGATCAGTGGATGCCGCCATAGTTGTCTTCACGGATGATGCGCGGCGTGATTTCACGCGGCTCGATCGTGACAGGTTGGTAGATGACACGTTTTTGTTCTGCGTCGTAACGCATTTCCACATGGCCCGATGTGGGGAAATCTTTGCGGAATGGATGGCCGATAAAACCGTAGTCGGTCAAGATGCGGCGCAAATCCAAATGGCCTTCAAACACAATGCCAAACAAATCAAAGGCTTCGCGCTCAAACCAGTTGGCAGAATTCCAAATGTCGTTGACAGATGCAATAACAGGCACATCGTCACTCACCACAAAACTGCGCACACGCAAACGCCAGTTGTGCGCAATCGACAGCAGATGGCTAACGACTGCAAAGCGCGGCGCATCGGTGAATTTGGAATGCGCGCCGTCTTTGTATTGCGAATAATCTAGGCCACACAAATCTAGAAGTTGCTCGAAACCTAGACGCGCATCGTCGCGCAAAGTTTGCGCTATAGCGTGGTAGTCGGCAGGCGCTACGGTGAGCGTGAGTTCGCCCAAAGCCGTATCAAGATGTTGTATTTTGTTGCCCAGCACTTCGTGCAGCGCCGCTTCTAGCGTCTGAATGGAATGGCTCATGGTCTTTTCCGTTCAGCGGGCAATGGTGTTTTCACGGCGAATCTTGCTTTGCAATTGCAAGATGCCGTAGAGCAATGCTTCAGCTGTAGGCGGACAACCTGGCACATACACATCTACCGGCACCACGCGGTCACAACCGCGCACGACGGAATAGCTGTAGTGGTAATAGCCACCGCCGTTGGCACAAGAACCCATCGACAAAACCCAACGTGGCTCAGACATTTGGTCATACACCTTGCGTAAGGCAGGCGCCATCTTGTTACACAAAGTGCCGGCCACGATCATCAAATCAGACTGACGGGGACTCGGGCGAAACAACATGCCAAAGCGGTCGATGTCGTAGCGAGCTGCACCGGCATGCATCATCTCGACCGCACAGCAAGCCAAGCCAAATGTCATAGGCCACAAGGAACCTGTTTTGGCCCAGTTCACCACGGAGTCATATGAGGTGGTGATAAAGCCTTCTTTGAAAACGCCTTCAATTGACATGTAACTTCCTTATTCCCAATCCAGCGCTCCCTTGATCCACATGTAGGCAAAGCCCAGCACGAGAATGGCAAGGAAGATCATCATGTCGACAAAACCAATGAAACCGATTTCTTTGAGGGCAACAGCCCAAGGAAATAAAAATGCAATTTCCAAATCGAACAAGATGAACAAAATGGCAATCAGGTAGTAGCGCACGTCGAATTTCATGCGCGCGTCTTCAAAGGCTTCGAAGCCGCATTCGTAAGGGGAGTTTTTGGCGGGATCTGGGCGATTAGGGCCCAAGATAAAACCAATAACTTGTGGCGCCACACCGATGGCTAAGCCGACAAGAATAAATAAAAGAACGGGGAGGTATTGCTCTAAGCTCATCGCGATCTCGCGTTTGGACTAACTATATCCATGGTGCCGTCGGCGAGACTCGAACTCGCACAGCTTTCGCCACTACCCCCTCAAGATAGCGTGTCTACCAATTTCACCACGACGGCCTTGGGATGCTTTTCATGAAGCGAAGAGGGATAACGCCACCTGAACAGACTCAGAGTTTACCCTGAAAAAATTGCAGTTCCCCCTAGGGAACCCGCATTTACGCTTACTTACTAATTACTTTGTAGGGATTTGTGCTGCACCAGAAGCAGGTGCCGCCGCAGGAGCGGGAACAGCACTCGCCGCATCACCAGAAACTGGCGCCACTACCGCATTTTCAAGCACGCTTCCACCCGTTGCTGGGCGCAAATTACCAAAGTAGGCCAAACCTAAAGTACACACAAAAAATACCGTGGCCAAAACGCCGGTGGTACGTGACAAGAAATTAGCACCTCCGCTCGCACCAAACAAACTACCGGAACTTCCGCTTCCAAACGCGGCACCCATATCTGCGCCTTTGCCGTGCTGCACCAAGATCAAACCGATCATGGCTAAGGCAGACAAAAGTTGAAGCAATTGAATAATATTTAGAACCAATTCCATAGGAACTCCGAAAAATAAATCTATCTCAACGCGCAGCAGCCGCGATGATGGTTAAAAAGTCTGCAGGCTTCAAAGCCGCACCACCAATCAATCCACCGTCAATATCTGCTTGCGCCATTAAATCTGATGCATTGGCAGCGTTCATGCTGCCGCCATAAAGAATCTTGACCCGCTGTGCTTGCTTGCTAGCCGCTTGGAGCTGGGCACGCAACACCGCATGAACAGCCTGAGCCTCTTGCGGTGAAGCTGTCTTACCTGTACCAATCGCCCACACGGGCTCGTACGCCAAAACGATTTCGCTGATGCAGTGGCCATTGGTATGGATCACCGCAGCGAGTTGACGTTTGACAACGTGCTGTGTTTGCCCCGCTTCGCGTTCAGCCAAGGTTTCGCCCACACAGACAATGGGGGTGATGCCTGACGCCAAAGCGCTTTTCGCTTTCAATGCCACTTGTTCGTCTGTTTCGCCGTGGAGTTGGCGACGCTCAGAATGGCCGACGATGGCATAACGCACACCGAAATCTTTCAACATGGCAGCGGAAGTTTCACCGGTGTATGCGCCTTGTGCATGCACTGAAATATCTTGCACGCCAAGCGCAACACCCGTGTTGTGCACGAGTGATTGCACCTGCGCCACATAGATGGCGGGTACACACACGGCTACATCTGCATGCTTTTCTACCAATGCAGACGATAAGCCTGATTGAATGCCAGACAACAGAGCCTGATTGGCAGATAGGCTGCCATTCATTTTCCAGTTGCCGGCGATCAACTTGCGTGTCATCTTGTCACTCAAAAATCAATGTGAGTGGTCACCGTCTTTGTGGTCATGGTCATGGTTGTGGCCATCGTGATCACCGCCATGTCCATGGTCTTGCGCAGGAGGTGCTTCTGGACGCTCCATCAAGGCTTTCATCGATAGCTTGACACGTCCTTTTTCGTCGGTCTCGAGCACTTTGACGCGCACGATTTGGCCTTCTGCCAAAACATCCGTCACCTTGCCAATTCGCTCGTGGCTGATTTGGCTGATGTGCAACAAACCGTCTTTGCCAGGCAACAAGTTGACCAAAGCACCGAAGTCCAAGATCTTGGTGATCGGGCCTTCGTAGATCTTGCCGATTTCAACTTCAGCCGTGATCTCTTCGATGCGACGTTTAGCTTCTTGCGCCTTGGCGCCGTCTGTCGCAGCGATGGTGATGGTGCCGTCTTCTTCGATGTTGATTTGTGTACCGGTTTCTTCGGTCAACGCGCGGATGGTGGCGCCGCCTTTGCCGATCACGTCACGGATCTTCTCTGGATTGATCTTCATGGTGAACAACTTAGGCGCGAAGTCAGACACTTCGGTTTTGGCTTCGCCCATTGCGGCTTGCATTTTTTCCAAGATGTGCATGCGCGCTTCTTTGGCTTGGGCCAAAGCGACTTGCATGATTTCTTTGGTAATGCCTTGGATCTTGATGTCCATTTGCAAAGCTGTAATGCCGTTGGTGGTACCGGCCACTTTAAAGTCCATGTCGCCTAAATGATCTTCGTCACCCAAGATGTCGGTCAAGACCGCGAAGCGATTAGCTTCTTTGATCAAGCCCATGGCGATACCGGCCACGTGTGCTTTCATAGGAACGCCAGCGTCCATCATGGACAAACAGCCGCCACAGACAGACGCCATCGACGATGAGCCGTTGGATTCTGTGATTTCAGACACCACGCGCATGGTGTAAGGGAACTCTTCTTTGGTTGGCAAGACAGCAGCTAACGCACGCTTGGCCAAACGGCCGTGGCCAATTTCGCGGCGCTTGGTGCTGCCCATGCGGCCGACTTCGCCCGTAGCAAAGGGAGGCATGTTGTAGTGCAGCATGAAGCGGTCTTCGTACTCGCCTGCCAATGCGTCAATGCGTTGTGCATCGCGCTCAGTACCTAAGGTAGTGACCACCAACGCTTGGGTTTCGCCACGCGTGAACAAAGCAGAACCATGGGTGCGTGGCAACACGCTGTTGCGGATTTCGATAGGACGCACCGTACGTGTGTCACGGCCATCGATACGCGGCTCGCCCGCCAAAATTTGGCTGCGCACAATGCGCGCTTCGATGTCGAACAACATGGATTCGACTTTGACGGAATCAAATTCCACGCCATCCGCTTTTAATGCTGTCATGGTGTGGGCGTAGGCTTCACGGCATGCTTGTGTACGTGCTTGCTTGTTACGAATTTGGTAAGCGGCTTTGAGCTTTTCGTCGGCGTGGGCACCCACTTTGGCGATCAAAGGCTCGTCTTTTTCAGCGGCTTTCCAATCCCAGACGGGTTTGCCAGCGTCGCGTACGAGTTCGTGGATGGCGTTGATGGCGATATTGCCTTGCTCGTGGCCAAAGACCACAGCACCCAACATCACTTCTTCTGACAACTGGAGTGCTTCTGACTCGACCATCAACACAGCTGATTCGGTACCAGCGACCACGAGGTCCATCAGGCTGTCTTTGCGTTGGGTTTGGCCTGGGTTCAAGACGTATTCGCCGTTGATGTATCCCACGCGGGCTGCACCGATGGGGCCGTTGAATGGAATGCCGGACACGCCCAAAGCAGCAGACACAGCAATTAACGCGGCGATATCGGAATCAACTTCAGGATTAAGAGACAAGGTATGAATCACCACGTGGACTTCGTTGAAGAAGCCTTCTGGGAACAAGGGGCGGATAGGACGGTCGATCAAACGGCTCGTCAGGGTTTCGTGCTCGCTAGGCTTGGCTTCACGCTTGAAAAAGCTGCCAGGAATCTTGCCGGCGGCGTATGTTTTCTCGATGTAATCGACGGTCAAGGGAAAGAAGTCTTGGCCAGGCTTGGCAGACTTAGACGCAACAACAGTGGCAAGCACCACGGTGTCTTCGATGTTGACGATGACAGCGCCGCCCGATTGGCGTGCGATTTCGCCGGTTTCCATGGTGACCGAATGCTGGCCCCACTGAAAGGTTTTGGTAACTTTATTAAAAATAGACATGTGTCTTCCTTATGGTTTTGGAGGAACCCGGTGCAGCACACGATGCCATTCCAGAAAAGCGTTCTTTTTTGGAATGACACAGCTTCGATCTGCGCCTCGACTTCTTCCGAGAGTGAATGTCGCAAAGTGCAACAAGTGCAAAACGCCTGAGCTATGGAAATAACTCAGGCGTTTGTCATGGGCTTAGACGATTACTTACGTAGACCAAGTTTGGTGATCAGCGAAGAGTAACGGTCGAAGTCTTTGGACTTGAGGTAGTCAAGCAATTTGCGACGACGGCTCACCATACGCAACAAGCCGCGGCGACCGTGGTGGTCTTTAGCGTGTGTCTTGAAGTGGGGGGTGAGTTCGTTGATACGAGCGGTCAAAAGTGCAACTTGCACTTCAGGGCTGCCTGTATCTTTCGCGGCGCGCGCGTTGTCTTTGACAACTTCAGCAATTTTTGCAGTCAGCATGGTTTTTTCCTTAAATATTTGACTTGCGTTGGGCCGTGGAAGTTGGCCCAACGTGCGCTTTACTCAAAAGCAAAGCCAGCAGAGTATAGCATTTTTGGTTAATTTCCGGCTTTACGTCCCTGCGACGCGCCTAACAGGGCGCGAAATTTACGGCCTTTGCATTTGGCACTGGCCAGGCAACTGCGCCGCCTCGGGGCTTAAGGTTTTAATGACCCGAAAGCCATAACTAGAGCCTTCGACATCAAACGGCACCCCTGGTTCGCCTTGGTGGTCCATGATTCCAACCACCAAAGACTGCTGAAACTGGTGGTCGGAAGCCCGCATAAAGCCGCGTTGGCCGAATTTTTGAATTTGGGCCCGCTCCAAAGCCTTGGCAACGGGAATAGCAGAGACGGATTGGGCAGTTTCTATCGCCTGCACCAACGCTTCGACCATCAACTGCGTTCGCATATGGACATAGTCGTCTGAGGGCTGGGGGAAACGCTCCCTAAAAGCACGGTAAAAGTCTGCCGAGGCTTTGCTAGACACGTTTGGTAGCCAATCTGCCACAGCCAATACGCGGCCTACGCCCGACATGCCAATGGCTGCAGGCGCTCCCAAGGCGTTGCCGTAAAAGGTGTAGAACTTACCCTCAAAACCCACATCACGCGCCGCTTTAATGAGCAAACTCAAGTCGTTGCCCCAATTACCGGTGATAACCGCGTCTGCCCCACTCGCTTTGATCTTGGTGGCGTAGGGCAAAAAGTCTTTGACGCGGCCAACGGGATGTAATTCTTCACCTACCAAAGCAATGTCTGGCCGTTGCAAAGCCAACTGGCGCTTGGCTTCCCGCAACACCGCTTGGCCAAAACTGTAGTCTTGGCCGATCAAATACATGCGGTGGACTTGTCGGTCTTTTTGTAGCACTTGCATCAATGCCGCCATACGCATGTCTGAATGGGCGTCAAAACGAAAGTGCCAAAAGCTGCAGCGCTCGTTGGTCAAAGCGGGGTCTACGGCTGAGTAATTCAAAAACAACATGCGCTTATCCGGCTCGCGCGCGTTATGCTTGTTGAGGGCGTCGACCAAAGCCAAAGCTACGGCCGAGCTATTGCCTTGCAGCACAAACCCAGCCCCGTCGTCGATGGCGCTGCGCAACGCGCTCAAAGCTTCTTCGGTTTGGCTTTTGCTGTCATAGCGGGTGATCGCGAGTTTGCGCTCGCCTTCTGGCAAACGCACGCCACCGCGCTGGTTCACGCGCTCAACAGCCCATTGAATGTTTCGGTAAACGGCTTCACCGGTGTTACCAAAGGGACCGCTGAGGCCTTCGATCAGGGCTAATTGGATGGGAGGCGGCGCAGCGCTTTGTGCCATTCCAAAAGTTAAAAGAGCACATGCCAATAGCAATTTGGTTTTGTTTAGTAGACGCATACACAAAAATGGAGATTCAACAGGCGGAAACAAACCTCATAGGAGCGTTTTCACCGTATTCAAGAAATTAAGAAATGGGACTTGTAAAAGGCTTAGAGCTTAGGTAACAAATTGATAAGACAGATCTGCCAAAGGCCAACGCGGCTTGACATCAAAGCTGTAGTTTTTCTGCGCCAGCGTTGGTTGCGCTTGCAATCGCATGGCAGCCGCCATAGCGATCATGGCGCCGTTGTCTGTGCACAAATGCAATTCTGGGTAATGCACCCGCACACCTCGCTTGGCACAGGCCGCGTTAAGTTGGGCACGCAAATGGCGGTTAGCGCCGACGCCACCAGCAACCACCAAACGGTCTAGCCCAGTGTCTTGCAAAGCAGACAGCGATTTTTTCAAAAGGACTTCCACAATCGCTGCCTCCGTGGAAGCTGCTAAGTTGGCCTTGTGCTTGTCTAAATCGTCACCGAGTTTTTTGGCTTGGGTCATCACCGCTGTTTTGAGTCCGGCAAAAGAAAAATCCAAGTTTCCGCTGTGCAACAAAGGGCGGGGCAATTTAAAGGAGGCTGGGTCACCTGACTCTGCCAACTTAGACAGTGCCGGTCCACCCGGGTATCCAAGCCCCAAAAGCTTGGCCGATTTATCGAAAGCTTCGCCGGCCGCGTCATCGATCGTTTCACCCAACAAGATGTATTGCCCCACACCATCGACACGCATCAACTGGGTGTGGCCGCCCGACACCAACAAGGCCACAAAAGGAAATTCGGGTGGGTCAGCACTTAAAAAAGGCGATAACAAATGGCCCTCTAAATGGTGCACTCCGATGACCGGTTTTTGCAAAGACGCGCCCAGAGCACATGCCACCCCTGCACCAACCAACAATGCGCCAGCCAATCCCGGGCCGCGGGTGTAGGCAACGACGTCAACATCAGACAAAGTTTTTTGGGACTCAGCCATGACTTCGCGCGTCAAGGGAATCACACGGCGAATATGGTCGCGGCTAGCTAATTCAGGAACAACTCCGCCATAGGCTTGGTGCATGGCGATTTGGCTGTAGAGGGCATGCGATAGCAGTTGGGGGATCTCAAGCGCCCCCCCGTCTACTAACGCAACCCCTGTTTCGTCACAAGATGATTCGATTCCCAGTATTAACAATTACGCAGCCGCTAGGGTGGCGTTCAACGTTGCACTTGGGCGCATCACTGCAGCAACTTTGCTCAGGTCAGGCATGTAGTAACCACCTATGTCCACAGGCTTACCTTGGACGACCTTGAGCTCGTCGACAATTTTTTGCTCGTTGGCTGCCAAGGCTTTGGCCAAAGGTGCAAAGTGCGCTTGCAAATCTTTGTCGTCGGTCTGTGCGGCCAATCCTTCGGCCCAATACAGCGCCAAGTAGAACTGGCTGCCACGGTTATCCAACTCACCGGTTTTGGTGGAAGGGTTCTTGTTGTTATCCAACAATTTGCCGGTGGCAGTATCCAAAGTTTTGGCCAAAATTTTGGCTTTTGGATTGTTGGTTTTGATGCCCAACTCTTCCACGCTGGCGGCCAATGCCAAGAACTCACCGAGTGAGTCCCAGCGCAAATGGTTTTCTTCTACCAACTGCGTAACGTGCTTGGGCGCTGAACCACCGGCGCCAGTTTCGTACATGCCCCCACCCGCCATCAAAGGCACGATGGAGAGCATCTTGGCGCTGGTGCCGAGTTCCATGATGGGAAATAAATCGGTCAGGTAGTCACGCAAGATATTGCCAGTCACCGAGATGGTGTCCATGCCACGCACCACGCGCTCCAAGGTGTAGCGCATGGCGCGTACTTGGGACAGGTGTTGGATATCGAGACCGGTGGTGTCGTGGTCTTTCAAATAGAGTTCGACTTTTTTGATCAACTCATTTTCATGCGGACGGTAAGGGTCTAACCAGAACACAGCAGGCATACCTGAATTGCGGGCACGGGTCACGGCTAGTTTGACCCAGTCGCGAATCGATGCGTCTTTGACTTGGCACATACGCCA
>Ga0209499_1003136_pt1 | contig 10241 bp, 2 predicted proteins | sample C_130208_EF_Meta_FD_187306 | JGI IMG/M metagenome (GOLD analysis project Ga0209499, IMG submission 187306) | Freshwater microbial communities from Lake Croche, Canada to study carbon cycling - C_130208_EF_MetaG (SPAdes) (version 2) | ecosystem: Environmental > Aquatic > Freshwater > Lake | place... | reverse complement strand
AGTATTTATAGTGGGCCTGGAAGTATTTCACCTAATTTAACAAATCCATTAAATCCAACCTTTACTTCTGGAATTTCTGGATTAAATACAGTTCAAACAACGGTAGTAAGATTATTAGTAACTCCTATGCCGGGTTGTAATCTAGCAACCTCGGTTTATGATGATTTAATAATCACTATTCAACCTTTACCTTCTGTTGAAGCAGGAGTTAATGGTTCGGTTTGTTATACTTCTGGTCAACCAATCACTCCATTTGTAATAAATGGAACTATGGTAACAAATTCAAGTGCTCAAAACTGGACTACTTCCGGTGTTGGAATATTTAATTTAGGCACCCCTGTTTTATACCAATCATTAAGTAATAGCTGCACTTCGGATGTTTTAACCTTAACAGCGAATGGAATTGGAGCATGCAGTACAAATACAGTCTCTGATTCGGTTACATTGACCATTAATTGCACAATTCCTAGTTTAGGCGCTATTACCTCTAATAGTTCAACAACAATATGTCAAGGAGCAACAGCTACATATAGCATTCCTATAAACAGTAGCGTTCAAAACTATACATGGAGTGTACCTAGTGGAGCTACAATACAATCTGGGCAAGGCACTAGCACCATTCAAGTATTATATTCTACTACTGCTTCTTCAGGAAATGTATCCGTAACAGGAACTAATGGCTGCGGAAGTGTTATAGCAAGTTTACCAATTGTTGTAAACACTTTACCAACTGGAGTTTCTATTTCAGGGCCTCAAACTGTTTGTGCAGGTTCAAATAATATAGTCTATACAGCTTCAATTATTCCTACTGCAACTAGTTATGTTTGGACATTACCAAATGGAAGTAATATTACAACTGCTTCTAATACAATTACAATTTCGTATGGCTTGACGGATGTATCAGGAAATTTAGGGGTATCAGGAAGTAATGCTTGTGGAACAGGATCTATATCTGCTACTTATCCTATAACAATAAAACAACTTCCTAAATTAACAAGTTCATTAACACCTCCAGCAATATGTAGTGGTACACTATTTACGTACAATCCAACTTCTGCAAATCCTGGCAGTACTTTTACATGGACAAGAGCAAATCAAACAGGAATTTCTAATGCGGTAGGAAATGGAAATGGATCAATAAGTGAAACCCTAATAAATACAACAACTAATATAGTTTCTGTTGTTTATCAAATAACAACTAGCTCACAAGGATGTTCAAATACACAATCTATTACTGTAGATGTAAACCCTGTTCCAAGTTTAACCTCTAATCCGACGACAGCAGCTATTTGTTCTGGAAGTGTATTTAATTATTCTCCAACTTCTGCATCAATTGGAACAATTTCATGGATAAGAAATGCAGTAATTGGGATTTCAGAATTGGGATCTAACGGCTCAGGAACAATTAATGAAGTTTTAACTAACAATACAACCTTGCCTGTAACAGTTACTTATTTATTTTCTATTCCTGCGACTGCAAATGGATGTTCTTCAGCAACTACAACACAACTAAATGTGGTAGTTAATCCGAAACCACAAGTTAGTGTTAACTCTATTGTTTTATGTGCAGGAGCTAGTCAAATAATTACAGCGACAGCAAGCACAACAGGAGCATATTCTTATGTTTGGACGGTTCCTGCAGGAGTTACCAATCCGGGGAATTTAGCTAGTTTTTCGGTAAATACTTTAGGAACTTATAGTGCAATTATTACGGATATTGTTACTACATGTTCTAGCTTAAGTGCTTCTGGGATAGTAACGAGTGTTCCATTACCAATTGTAACTCTAAATAGCGAAACTATTTGTCAAGGTGCTACAGCTACACTAAATGCTACTCCAAGTTCTTTAGGAAATTATAATTATGTATGGACAGTTCCTAATGGAGCAACTAATCCTGGAAATATAAATACTTTAACTTCTGGTATTGCAGGAGTTTATAGTGTAATAATTACAAATACAGCTACCAATTGTTCAAGTGCAAGTGCTTCCGGAACTATTACAATAAATCCAAGTCCTATTGTTACTATAAATAGTCCTTCTATTTGTGCTGGCACAAGCGCCATAGTAACAGCTTTAACAAGTACAACTGGAAACTACAACTACGTTTGGACAGTTCCTGTTGGAGCTACAAATCCAGGAAATATAGCTAGTTTTTCAACAACAATTGCGGGGAATTATAGTGTAATTATTACAAATACAACAACATCTTGTACCAGTTTAAGTGCAAGTGGAACTGTAACAGTAAATCCAATTCCAATTGTAACAGTTAATAACACAACTATATGTGCCGGATCAAGTGCGTTAATAACAGCAACTCCTAATCTACCTGGCACTTACTCCTATTTATGGAATGTTCCATCTGGAGCAAACAACCCAGGTAATACAGTTAGTTTTTCAGCAACCGTTGCAGGAAATTATAGCGTAGTAATTACAAGTACAGCATCAGGTTGCAATAGCATCAGTGCCACTGGAACTTTAACCGTAAATCCTAATCCAGTTGTGTCTGTTAATAGCGCTACAATTTGTGCGGGATTAACAGCAACATTAACAGCAACACCATCAACAATTAGTAATTATAATTATGTTTGGACAGTGCCAAACGGAGCTATAAATCCTGGAAATATTAACACTATTACGTCTGGTGTTACTGGGAACTATAGTGTAGTACTAACAGATACAACAACCGGCTGCTTTAGTGCTAGTGCTACAGGTGTAATTACATTAATATCTGCACCAATAATTACAGTTAATAGCCCTTCAATATGTGCAGGTACTAATGCAATAGTAACAGCAACACCATCAATAAGCGGTGTATATAATTATGTTTGGACAGTTCCTTCGGGAGCCACTAATCCGGGAAATGTTGCAAGTTTCGCCACCTCAATTGCAGGAAATTATAGTGTCATTGCTACCAATACATCCATAACTTGTGCAAGTTTAAGTTCAATTGGAACTGTAACAGTAAATCCAATTCCAAGTGTAACAGTAAATAATACAACTATATGTTCTGGTTCAAGTGGATTAATAACCGCAACACCTAATTTATCTGGAACATATTCTTACTTGTGGACTGTACCATCTGGAGCTAATAACCCAGGTAATACTGCCAGTTTTTCAGTCACAGTAGCAGGAAATTATAACGTTGTCATTACGAATACAATAACTAATTGCTCTAGTTTAAGTGCAAATGGTTTAGTAACCGTAAATTCAATTCCAGTTGTAACAGTAACTAGTGGAACTATTTGTGCTGGATTTACTACAACATTAAACGCAACTCCAACGATAGCAGGAAATTATAATTACAATTGGACTGTACCTTCTGGAGCAATAAATCCAGGAAATTCAAGTAGTGTAACCTCTGGAATTGCTGGAACATATAGTGTAATAATTACGGATACAGTAACCAATTGCTCTAGTAGTAACACTTCTGGATCAATAATAGTAAACCCTATACCGGTAGTTTCGGTAAATAACCCTTATTTTTGCGCTGGATCAAATGCAATTGTAACAGCCACTCCATCAACTTTAGGAATTTATAATTATGCATGGACAGTGCCTACAGGTGCTAATAACCCTGGCAATGTTGCTAGTTTTTCTGCAACAATTGGAGGAAATTATTCTGTAGTGATTACAAATACAACAACCAATTGCTTCAGCGCAAGTACATCTGGAAATGTAACAATAAATCCATTACCTTTAGTTACTGTAAATAGTGAAACAATTTGTGAAGGAACAAGTATTGCTATAAATGCTACACCTAATTTGCCTGGAAACTACTCCTATTCTTGGATTGTACCATTTGGAGCAAATAACCCCGGAAATGCTTCAAGTGTTCAAGCAACAATAGCTGGTACTTATAGCGTTGTTATCACTAATTTAGCGACCAATTGTTCTAGTATGATAACTTCTGGAACATTAACAGTAGTTTCATTGCCAATAGTCAACATCACTAATCCAATAGCTGTTTGTGCTCCAAATACAGTTGATATTACATCAACAACTGCAGGATCAAGCCTTGGATTGACATTTAGTTTTTGGAATAATAACACCGCTACAATTTCACTAGCAAATCCAAATGCAGTTAACATGTCTGGAACATATTATATCAAGGGAATCAATGCTTCCGGCTGTTATTCTATTAAACCAGTAATTGTTGAAATTAATCCATTACCAGTAGCTACAATTTCAGGGCAAAGCAACTTTATTGTTTGTCAAAACGGCACACAACCAATCATTACGTTTACTGGATCAAACGGAACTGGTCCTTATACTTTTAGTTATCAAATAGATTTAGGAACAACTCAAACTGCAACAACTTTACTTTCAAATTCTAGCACTTCAATTGCGTTTCCTACTACAATATCTGGAAATCATACGGTAACATTATTAAGTGTAAAAGATTCAAGCGCTTCCACTTGTAGTTCCACATCTATTTCATTGCCAAATACAGCATATATCGAAGTACAACAAATTGGAACAATAACTCCTGTAAACCAGTTAGTAGTTTCTCAAACTGTTTGTCAATTAAATACAATTACACCAATAGTATTTACTATAGGAGGAGCAGCTTCAAATTCTTATGCAACTAACCTGCCACCTGGTTTAGTGCAAAATTATAGTTCTGGAATATTTACATTATCTGGTATACCAACAGTTCCCGGAATATACAACTATGTTGTTCATACATCTGGATCTACAAATGGATGTAATTCAACCTACTCTGGTACCATTACGGTTAATTCAAATGATAGTTTAACAGCATTAATTCCATCTATTGTTAACCAATCTGTATGTTCTAATTCGTCAATACAGCCAATTGTATATAATCTTGGTGGAGGAGCAACTGGAGGAATAATTACTTTTTCTCCTTCAACCCCAGCTGGAATAACATGGAATATAGTATCTAATGTTCTAACTATTTCTGGTGCATCAAGCACAATTGGAACTTACACTTATACTGTGCAATCTTTTGGACTATGTGGGCAATCTACAGCATCTGGAACTATTACAATTAATAAAATTGCAACTATAGCTTTGGTCTCTGGAAATTCATCACCTACAATTTGTATTGGATCTTCATTTGCAACGCCAATTCAATATAGCATAACTCCAATTTCAGAATCTTTTCAGGTTTCAAATACTTTGCCAACAGGAGTTAATTTTAATGCAACTACCGGAATATTATCAGGTACACCAACACAAAGTGGCTCTTTCCCATATACAATTTCATCTAGTACAGGATGTGGTAATACACTATCGGGTGTGATATCTGTAAATCCGATACAATCAATATCCTATGTATCTGGAAATACAAATCAAGTTGCGTGTCAATACTCACCTATAGATCCTGTTAATTTATTAGTTTCCTCTGGAGTAACTTCAATTACAGTTTCTCCCCCTTTTCCAAATGGAATTTCTTATAGCTTTAGTGCCGGAATAGTTACAGTTTCAGGAATACCAACTGTTGCAACTGCTTTAGCCCAAAACTATACCATTAGTACTCAAGGACCTTGTGGAACAGTATCTAACTATAGTATAACACTAGATATTCGTCCGGCCGCAACTATTACACTAACCAATAACTCTGGTGCAATTAACCAAGCTGTGTGTCAAAGTTCGGCAATTGTACCTATAAGCTTTACAATTAGCGGAGGAGCTACAGGAATCGTTATTCCTACTCTACCAGCAGGATTAACACTAACTTTAGATCCATTAACAGCTATTTATACTATTCAAGGTAATCCTTTAGTAAATGGAATTTATAATTTTCCAATTACTACAACAGGATGTACTACAACGGTTTTTATTACTATTTCAAATGTAAATTCTTCGGTTGGAATTAGTTTAACATCTCCAGCAGGAACAGATAATCAAACCTTATGTCAAACCAACTTCAGTTCTCCTATTCAACCAATAATTTATAATGTAATTGGAGCAACAAATGTTGTAGCAAATGGATTACCGGCGGGAGTAACAGCTTTATATTCTGCAACTACAGGGCAGTTGATTATTTCAGGAACAGCAATTCAGTCAGGTATTTTTAACTATACGATAACATCTTTACCATGTTCTATAGTAAAAACTGGAGTAATTAGAATTTCTACTCCAATATATATAACCAATGAGGTAGTTACTAATATTTCATGTAGTAGTACTAATGATGGAGCTATTTCTGTTACCATTATAGGAGGAGTTACCTATAATGGATTGTATGCTGTTCATTGGTCAGGTCCAAACGGATTTCAACAAAATCAAACAACAATTTCGGGACTTCAGGCGGGTCAATATGTATTAACAGGAACAGATGCAATTGGTTGTCCTATACCTACAATGACTTATACCGTATTGCCTGCACAACCAATTACTATTTCTTTAGCTTCATCAACCAATGTTAGTTGTAATGGTTTACTAGGATGTGCTAATTTAAATATCAGTGGAGGAAGCGGAATTTATACTTTGTTTACATTACAATATTTAGATCCGTCATCACAAACATTAGTGACATTAACACCTTCTAATAACAATTATTATAATATTTGTAATTTAAATGCAGGCTTGTATTATTTAACAGTAAAGGATAGCAAAAACTGTACATCAACACCTTACCTATTTACTATTTATGATTATAGCTCATTATCCATTAACTATATTACAATGGATAGCACTTTATGTCAAGATTATCCTGGTAAAATTAGAATAAAAGTAAATAGTCTAGATCAAAATCTAACGTTTTATTATAATACTATCTTGGTGCCTTTTGTAGATTTAGGAAATAATATTTATGAATTATCAATTGATGCTCCAACAGTTCCAAACGGAATTATTAAAGTTAAAAATGGACAAAACTGTTGGGTAACCAAAACTGTATCTACGGCAATTATTACCCCGAATTTCTCTTTCACTTCAAGTGATTTCGCTAACTATGGATTTTTCTCTGTAAATGGAAGTATTCAATTCACAAATTTAATCAACATGAGTAGTATTCCCGCAGAATACGACCATATTGTATGGGATTTTGGAGATAATACTCCCTTCAAGGTTTTCTATAATCCAGCTAATTTATTACCAAATTCAAGTGGAGAAAACTTCCAAACGGTGTTCCATACCTATACAACAAATGGAGTTTATCAAATAACATTAACTGTATACAACCAATTTGGCTGTTCTAGAAAAGTAACTAAAACAATAATAATAGGTAGTGGAGCCACAATGATGTTACCAACAATATTCACTCCTAATAATGATGGAATGAATGATTTGTTTAGACCTTCTTTAATTGGCATAAAAGATGTTACAATGTATATCTATGATGATTGGGGTAATTTAGTTTATCAAGTTACTTCTGATGTAAATTCACTAAATTCAAATTGGGGCTGGAATGGAATAGAAATTGGGAAAAATGAACCAATTAATAATGATTATAGATATTATATCATAGCAACAAGTATTAACGATATCAAAGTCGAAAAAGAAGGTAGATTCTTACTTGTAAAATAAAAAATTATGAAAAAAAATAACAGTTTTATCCTTTTTATGCTTGTGATTTCGACTTCTATATTCGGTCAAGATTACATTTACAAAAATCAAAATATGGTAATGGGATCCTTAAATCCAAGTTTTTTTGGATTTGGAGATTCCTCAAAAGGAGGTTTAATATATAGCACCGAAGGATTTAATGAAAAAAGCAAAATTGAAAATCAATATGCCTTTGTAAATCATTTCTTTGAAGATTATGACTTTTCATTAGCTATAGATGTAAACAATTTAAAAGTTGCTACTTTAGGTTATTCAACTACATCAATAAATTTGCATTATATTTATAAAACCAATTTAAATGAGGAATGGATTTTTAATCCATCAGTTTCAGCTGGTTTTGGCAATACTAAATTAGATTATAATTCGGTGGTTTTTGAGGACCAGCTTAACGTATTAACAGGGTCAATTGCTGGAGTTTCTAATGATCCTATAAAAATTAACAATAAAATTAATTTTCTAGATATTGGTGCAGGAGCATCAATAAATAATAAAAAGAACTTATTTTTTGGATTAAATGTTAAACATATTAACAGACCTGAAACCTCTTTTAATGGAAATGCTTCAAATATCAAAGACTTATTCCTATCCGTTCAAACTGGAATAGAATTAGATATTAATAAATATGACCAAGGATTACTTCCCTCTTATTCCTATCTATATTTAAACAATTCGTTTTCAAAACAAGGATCTAAAACAAGATTCGATTTATATCAAGAGGCAATATTAGGAAATGTTGGATTTGGACTAAACGAACATTTTAATAATTATAATGGCTTTACAGTTTCTCAATTTGGAACATCAATATCGGTCTTTATTGAAGAAATAGAAATTGGAGCAAATTATTCATTTGAAATTGGAAAAAATAAATTTACAGGTTCACCTTATAATACTTTTGAAATGTATTTAATTTTTGACTTTAATCCTTTCAAGAAAAACAGAAGAGGTGACAATAGTAGATTTTATGACATGCAATAAATAACATTTGTGATTTAAATAATAAAAAAAGCTATCTAAAGACAGCTTTTTTTATTTATTAGCAATTATTAATGTTATTAAGTATGGTTGACATCAATTAATATTTGCTAATATTATTAATTATTCCATCAATACCGAAACTCTTCTAGCAAGTTGTAATGCTGTTTTAGAATTAGAAGGCATAGAACTATCCACTCCTTGTCCAATTATTTTAAGTCTTGATTCCGAAATACCGCTCAAAATGAGTAAATCATACAGTTTTTTAACCCTTCGTTCCGAAAGATTTTGATTAAATTTTTCACTGCCTCGTTTGTCTGAATAACCAACTAATTTAACATTTATCGTTGGATTTTTCTTTAATAATGAAATAATTCCATAAATACTATTTGTAGAACCTCTGTTTGGCTCAACTTCATTAACATCATAAAACACATTTACTAAACCATTATCTAACATTGATTTAAATGCATTATTTTCAGATTGTTGTATTGCTTGAGTCATTTTTTGAACTTTAATATCCTCAATTAACTTTGGCTCCAATTCATCAGGATTACCATTGCCATTTGTATCAATAAAACGACCTTTAGTATCCACTACAAGACCATTTGGGGTATTATTTTGAACATCCAAATAATCAACAACGCCATCCTTATCAGTATCATTCATGAGTGTTTCAATTTGATCTAAACGATTTGTAATTTCTGGATCTATAGGAACCACAATTTTAGGAATAAACCAATCCGAATGTTTCTCATTTTTGCCAAGATAAAAAGTTAAACCTATAGAAGTGGAATACAATAATCCAGCAAAATTATTTTCTTTTGCAGATTCAGTTCCGTCCCAATTAAGACGTTGTCTTACGTTAGATAGTGCAGTAAAATCTAATGTAAGTACAGTTCTTTCAGAAAGTTTACATTGGGGTGTTATTCCTATTAAATAACCACCATCAGTATCTGTAACCGCTTCTTGATTATTTATGCCTGTTTTCGACTTAAACTGAGAAAATTGAAATCCTGCGTGACCTAATAATCCAATTGTATTTGAAAAAGTATTAAATTCAAATACCTTTCCTAAATCAAAAACTCCTTGAATTCCGATTCTACTTTGCATAGATTTAAAAGGTAAAGAACCATTTCCATCTTTATTTGAAATATTATCAAAACCAAAATCTGCTTTTACACCAAATTTAGAATTCAACATATAACGAAATCCAAAATCAAAATGATTTAAACTTGGTGTACTTAAAAAATCTTTTTCACTAGAATTATATCCGCTACCGAAAGGCCTAACTGCTCTATTGCTTCCAAAATTTATCTCAAAAGACCATTTATTAACTTCCGTTTCTTCTTCTGTTTCTTCTTCTGTTTTTGACTCCTGAGCCCAAAGTGAAGAAGATGTTATACTAAAAAGGATAAATCCAATTAGAATTTGTGTTGCTTTATTATATTTCATTATATTCTATTTATCAATGTGTAAAATAATTGGTTTTATTTTGTGTAAACTGAGTAATTAAATTAATCTTTATTAAAGAGTCGTAAAACTTACAACATTACCATAAGTGGTTCCAGAACTATTAGTTGTATAAGCTCTAATATAATAGGTAGTGCCAGAACTTAAACCAGTAATTGAACTTGTAAGACTTCCTGTTGTTCCTGTTTCTGAGGTTTTACTATTTTCAATGGTTGGATTAGTTACTGTATTCCAACAAAACCCTCTGGCAGTGATACTAT
>Ga0209499_1003135_pt1 | contig 10242 bp, 9 predicted proteins | sample C_130208_EF_Meta_FD_187306 | JGI IMG/M metagenome (GOLD analysis project Ga0209499, IMG submission 187306) | Freshwater microbial communities from Lake Croche, Canada to study carbon cycling - C_130208_EF_MetaG (SPAdes) (version 2) | ecosystem: Environmental > Aquatic > Freshwater > Lake | place... | reverse complement strand
TGTGGCTCCAGTATCACCTGTTGCTCCAGTCACACCAGTTTCACCTGTAGAACCTGTTTGACCCGTTTCTCCAGTGGCTCCAGTGTCACCCGTTGCTCCAGTCACACCAGTTTCACCTGTTGCTCCTGTTTGACCCGTTTCTCCAGTGGCTCCAGTGTCACCCGTTGCTCCAGTCACACCAGTTTCACCTGTTGCTCCTGTTTCACCTGTGGCACCCGTTTCTCCAGTGTCACCCGTTGCTCCAGTCACACCAGTTTCACCTGTAGAACCTGTTTGACCTGTGGCACCCGTAGAACCAGTCTCACCAGTTGCTCCTGTCTCTCCTGTAGAACCTGTTTGACCCGTTTCTCCTGTGGCTCCAGTATCACCTGTTGCTCCAGTCACACCAGTTTCACCTGTAGAACCTGTTTGACCCGTTGCTCCAGTGGCTCCAGTTTCACCCGTTGCGCCCGTTTCACCCGTAGAACCTGTTTGACCTGTGGCACCTGTAGAACCAGTCTCACCAGTCTCACCAGTTGCTCCCGTTTCACCTGTAGAACCTGTTTGACCTGTGGCACCTGTAGAACCAGTCTCACCAGTCTCACCAGTTGCTCCCGTTTCACCCGTAGAACCTGTTTGACCTGTGGCACCCGTAGAACCAGTCTCACCAGTCACACCAGTTTCACCTGTGGAACCTGTTTGACCTGTGGCACCCGTAGAACCAGTCTCACCAGTTGCTCCTGTCTCTCCTGTAGAACCTGTTTGACCCGTTTCACCAGTATCACCTGTTGCTCCAGTCACACCAGTTTCACCTGTAGAACCTGTTTGACCCGTTGCTCCTGTTGCCCCTGTGGAACCAGTTGCTCCAGTTGCGCCAGTTTGACCAGTTGCTCCAGTTTCACCAGTGGCTCCAGTTTGACCTGTTGCTCCAGTCTCACCTGTAGAACCTGTTTGACCAGTTGCTCCAGTTACTCCTGTTGCCCCTGTGGAACCAGTTGCTCCAGTTGCGCCCGTTTCACCTGTAGAACCTGTTTGACCAGTTGCTCCAGTTTCACCAGTTGCTCCAGTCTCACCCGTAGAACCTGTTACACCGGTTGCTCCAGTTACTCCTGTTGTACCCGTTGCCCCTGTGGAACCAGTTGCTCCAGTTGCGCCAGTTTGACCAGTTGCTCCAGTTTGACCCGTTGCACCGGTTGCTCCAATCTCACCCGTAGAACCTGTTACACCGGTTGCTCCAGTTACTCCTGTTGCCCCTGTTGCCCCTGTGGAACCAGTTGCTCCAGTTGTGCCAGTTTGACCAGTTGCTCCTGTATTACTGGCCGTACCATTCGGTCCAGTTGCTCCTACTGCTCCAGTTGCTCCTGTTACTCCTGTCGCACCCGTCGCACCCCCCCCACCACCAGAACCCTCCGCTGATATATTTAAATAACCAGAAACCAATAATGTCCCTGTAGCTCCCGTATCACCAAATCTATACCCGCTAAAATGCGACACAACATCCCAAGAAGTCGGTAATCCATACTCATCTAATTCAAACACATATCCAAACGAATTTATTGTCGGTCCTCCACCCAATATACCACTCGATATATCAATTGTGGCATTATATCCGTTGACATCTTCTAAGACAACAATGACATTTGTTTTTGTTGGTGTTATCGGTCTATAAGTCGAAACAATACTGTTTACTTTAAATATATAATTGCTTCCTGATGTTATCATCATTCCAGGAATAATATTTAATCCATTGTATGAACCAGTAGGATATTTTTGTGCCGTTATAGTCAAAGAGGCTTGATAAAGATTTGTTTGAAGTCTTGTGACCGATGAATATCGGACTTGCATACACAAGGCCGGATTCAACCGGGTCATTTCTATTTTCATAATTTAAATTAATTTAAGAAAATGACTGATTAGGAATGAGTGTAAACATATAATTGTTTGCCCCTGTTATATACAAATCAAAATTCGGGGTATTATTTGTATTATTTGTAGGACTTCTAAGATAAATCTCGTAATGAAAATTTGAAATATTTTGAGGAATTGATAATGGATAAACACCGGTCCTTAAAAGAGAAAAATATAGATTTGTATTAATTTCTGTATAGACATTTCCCCCAACACGAGTGGTTGTTGTTTGTCCTATATTTGTAGGTGTTAAATTATTAAATATTCCTACTGTACTTACATAAGCATATGTATCGGGAGGTGTGAAATTACTAAGTATTAACGAATATTTTCCTTGAACCATTACATCATACGTACCTGTATTTATGATATTTGAGAAAAGACCTAGATTTATCGGTGGGGTTCGAATGACTAAACCATTATAAGATATAGTATTTATATTTGTGCTCGTAAAATCTGACACTGTTAAGGTACTTACCTTATTAATTTGATTAGACTTCAGAGTACTTGCTAAAGCCTGATTCAAAGTTGATATAATAAAAGTCGACATGGTCGATGGATCCATATAATTATTAATAATGAATGTTGAATAAAAACTATATCCTTCTAAAAATGAAGAAGGACCTACTGAAAATATCGTATTTTGAACATAAGGTATTACATCTCTTTGAAGAGGAAGTGTTCTATAAACAGATAATGTATCAACATTCAAAGACCCGGAAGCCATTACTCTACTTTGTAGATGCGAAAAAGAACCCTTTAAAGACGCAATCTCCAAATAGAGATAGAGAGAGATGACACAAGGTGGTGGTTTATTGCAACTCGTTGCCCAGGGTAAACAGGATGTATTTCTAACAGGAAATCCTCAAGTATCTTGGTTCAAAACTGTCTATCGTCGTCACACGAATTTCGCCATTGAAAGTCAACAGATGTATTTTGACGGCACACCCAATTTCGGGCAAAAGATTACCTGTCTCGTAGCACGTGCGGGCGATCTTCTCGGACCTCTGTTTCTTCGTGTAACATTACCACAACTCTATCTTACCCCTTCTCCTGGCACAAAAGTCGGCTATGTGAACAGTCCTGGACATGTCTTAATTCAGGAAATCAGTGTTCAAATTGGTGAACAAGAAATTGATAAACAAACCGGACAATGGATGGAAATTTACAGTTCGCTCACCACCGATGCCAGCCAGCTTCCTGGATTTCAACAAATGATTCAACAACGTCCTGGTTACCCATTTATCGATTATGGAAACAATGCCCCTGATGTTTCTGGTTCTAATCCCACCTTACCAAAATATATATTTAGTCGTCAAAATGGCAACTCTCTCGTGGATTTTACAGGTGGCACACCTAATCCAACCGTAGGTCCTTTTCCCCAGAATTACGACGACCCCATCATGGGTCCTGTAACTTTATATATTCCCCTACGTTTCTGGTTTAATAAGAATCCCGGAATGTATTTGCCACTCCTTGCGATGCAATATCATCCTGTTCGCATTAATATTACCCTTGCCCCTCTCCAATCCATGTTTTATACCAAACGCCTCTATCAACAAGAAACACAGCCAAATTTGTGTGGTACCCTCGCCGTTCTTCCTGCGCAACTTGATATCCAATTATGGGGTGACTATATTTACCTCGACGTTCCTGAACGCCGCCGTTTCGTCAGCAGTACACTTGAATACTTAATCGAACAAGTTCAATACACACCCCCCCTCGCCATTCCTGTCAATTCACGACAAGCCTCTCTCCGTGTTGACTTTAACCACCCCATCAAGGAATTCATCTGGGTTCTCCAGCGCAATGTTAGTGTCTCGCGTCATGAATATTTTAACTGGAGTAGTCTCGGAAATTATGAAATCGAGATGGCATATAACGCATACCCACAATCTCTTCCTGAGCCTCTCAATCGCACCGATCTCATGCTAACCGCCAATATTCAACTTGATGGTCAAGATCGCTTCCATGCCCGCGATGCTGCCTATTTCCGCCTCGTCCAACCCTACCAACGCCACACCACCGTCCCCGCTGATAAGTACATATATGTCTATAGTCTCGCACTTAGACCCGAAGATCTACAACCTTCTGGTTCCCTAAATGCCAGCCGCATTGAAACCATTGTCTTTCAACTAGGATTACAAGATACAACAAGTAGCTATTGTACAAGTTCGCAATTTGGTGATATGACTGCCTATATATATGGTGTAAATTACAATGTACTTCGTGTGATTGACGGATACGCGGGTCTTCTTTTCTCCGTATAGTTCCGCATATAACAGAGAGACCCCCCGTCATACAATGGGAGGCATGTTCGATTATACACAAAAAGATTTCTGGGGTGCTCCGTGGTATCCGTATTGGTCACTGATTGTTATGTCTATTTTTCTTGGATTTGTCGGTGGCGACCATTTTTTCTTACGAAGTCCCTTGAGTGGATTACTCAAGTTAATTGTAAACTTTTGTACATTTGGTCTATGGTATTTCTATGATTTAATTCAAATTTTTGCCGATAAAGATTCTGTGATGACCAATGGACTTTCTGCTCCTCTTTCGGGTGGACTCGGAATCGGCAAGGGAATGTTCACCGACGGATTACCAAAAGATACTCCTACTTCCAAATCCCCCTTTCGCTACTTGTTGTATATGATGACGATTTTTATGCCTTTCGGATTTGATGCCTTTATCGCGGGAGATTCGAATGCCGCCTTTGCTCGCTTTTTAACATTTTTTATCCCCTTTTTATGGCCCATTGGCTTTTTCTGGGGATGCTTTATTATTGGTAAATCTCTTCTTTATCCAAAAATTCTATTTAACGAAGGTACGACGCGGTTCTTCCCCTTTACCTTCTTCATGGATCCAGAAGGACCCAGTAAACTCGGTCCCAAAGATTTCAATATAGATCCAAAATGTGATGCGGGTGGCACGAAAGGTTTTTTCCGTGGTATTTTTGATGCCATTATAGGTATTATCACACCCTTTATACAAACAGTCATTAATATTCTTTTACCCGGTGTACAACCTGCCGTTATTGCGGGAGCTACTGCCGTAGAAGCCGGTGCCACAGCTGCCACTGCCGCTCTCGGAACCGCCAAAGCTACGGCGGATCTTGCCACGAGCGCTGTTCAAGCGGCAATAGAGCCTGTTTCAGAGGGTGTGGGAGTTGCCTCCACAATTGTCCAGAAAGTTCCAGGAGCCGTTGCTGCTCTTCCCTCCACAGCTGATGCTGTGGCCTCGTCTCTTGCCAAACAGAGTGGTGGCGGCCTTGGATTAGGGGACGGCCCCGCCTTCAACGCCCTCTTTTTCACACTTATGATTCTCATGGGGACCGGTGCCGTCCTCGGCTTTTTACGAGTTCAAAAACAAATTGCGATTTCTAGAAATGGCAAGCCTTCCGCCAAAGATGACTCCCCTCCCAAACCACATGTTCTTTGAATCTCTCTTCCATTCTCGTCGCCCCATCGACGGTAGCTTCGACTCTCCCCGCGACCCCTGGGTATGTGTCCAGTTTTCCGCAACATGGTGCGGACCCTGCCAACGCCTCGACAAGGCTCTGATTGTCGAAAAAACACCCACTATCAAGTGGTACTACTGTGACGTCGATGAGAATGATACCAGTCTCGGTTATGCCGGCCTCAAGAGTATTCCCGGATTCTGTCTCATAAAGGACGGCGCTCTCAAGGCCACCAAGGCGGGTGCTCGTGATGTCCATGATGTTATGTCTTGGCTTCATGACCAGGGCGTTCCTGTTTTACCTCCTTCAACGTGAAAAAATTGAACCGTTACAAATAGTTAACATACAGTAACAAGACAGTAGGATGATGCGACGAATTCGTTCTTGGTTTTCTACTTCTTCAAGCACATCAAGCAAAACACAAATATCTCTCCATTCAAATTTATCAGAATCTGAAAAGAAAGATCGACTTCACCATATTTCTTCTAAAGAATCTCTTTGTGAACAACTCGTCGAAGAAATTCATCAAGATATGGCCGTTTTAGAAAAACTCTATAAAGCAACAAAAGATAAAAAGGAACGAAAGAATATACAGAATAATATGAATCAACTGACTAACGATTTATATGATATTTCTCACAAGCATAGCATTTTACGACTGGAACGAGAAGTTTTGGAAGATTTCTTTCATATTGATAATGAGTTCTAGGTAGATAGATGAGTTCTTATGATATAATTATTGTAGGGGCCGGTATTTCAGGATTGTACGCTGCACGTGAAATCCTGAAACGTCATCCTTCTTGGCATGTAGCCGTGGCTGAGAAATACAAAGCGATTGGTGGACGCATGACCACCTTTCACAAGGGGAAGTGGCAATGGGAAGCCGGTGCTGGACGTATTCACCGTTCTCATAAAATGACACTCGGACTGCTGAAAGAATATGGCCTCACCTTGATTCCACTCGGAACCGAACTTTCTTATAAACCGGTCGATGGCCCCTTACAAAAGGACGAATTTGAGTCCGTACATATCCCTCTTTTTTTAGAACCACTTTCTCAATTATCGCCCGACATACTTGCCAATCATACGATTGAAGATATTCTTACCAAGGTTCATGGTTCTGCGAAAACAAAAGAAATCGTCGATCCATTCCCCTATCGCGCCGAACTCAATACTCTCCGCGCCGATCTCGGTCTTCACTCCTTCTTAAAAGGGGAAATGAAAGGCCACGACGGGTTTTTCATTGTGAAAGAAGGACTTTCTGAACTGATTGAACGGATGCGCACCGAACTTGTAGAACGTGGTTGTAAATTCTTATTACATCATACACTTGTCGATATTTCTAAACCCTCTGAGGGTGCAATCGATTGTATTTTTAAGGTGAATAAACAGGAAAAAACTCTACATGCCAAACGCTCCTGTTTTCTCACTCTCTGTCGATGCCATGTCGCCGAACTCCCCTTTTTACAGAAAGTTCCCGTCCTTTCACATGTAATAGGTCGACCTCTTCTACGAATATATATGGTGTTCAAACCGACTGCTGGCAAAGTCTGGTTCCATGACCTAGGGAATGTTGTCACACCTATGAGACCTCGCTACATTATCCCTATTAACTCAGAGAAAGGAATTATTATGATTAGTTATACAGATGCTGAAGACACGCATGCCTATCGAACAATCTACAAAGAAGGAGGTGACAAAGCCTTAGAACGCGTGGTACTTGAAGATATACGCGCCGTCTTTCCAGAACGTTCTATACCTAATCCCGTATTTACAAAAGCCCACATGTGGGGTACTGGTGCTTCTTATTGGGTTCCTGGAAACTATAATCCCGAGAAAATATCCCTTGAAGCCATGATACCTCTTCCTGAATTTCCTCATCTTCACATGTGCGGCGAATCATGGTCTATGCGGCAAGCATGGATCGAGGGAGCTTTAGAACATACCGCCAAATGTTTAGATCGCACGATTAGATAGAATGGAGTGGACCTACTATGATAGTTTATCCCCTCCTCCTGCACAAGATATCCCACGGCTGAATCCCATCATTCAAAGCCGTACAGACCTGACAAATCCTGAACTTGAACTCTATAATAACATGGTTCGAGAGAAATCTCAAGGAGCCGGTGGTGAAACGGGCGTCGCTGGTGCTACAGAAGCAGCAAATGTAAAGGAAAAATCTACCTCTCCCCCCGTCAAAGCCGCCGATATTAGTGACCCTAATAATGTATCTGATTTTATCTATATTCTTCTTGCTGTATTATTCGTGGATGTGGTCGTCATTTTTCTTGTACGATTCTATCCCGAAATCTTCGGTCGCAGCCTCAATCGATGGTATGATCTGTTTGGCCTCAACGCTGTTCTCGCAGATGTTCTCGTCATTGTTCTTGGATTTGTCATTGCCCGATACATCTATACATATTTGATCGCCCCCAAATTCCTGAATGGTGAATGGTCACCCCTTGTTTTCACCGGTACCGTCGTCGGCACACAACTCATTCACGATATTCTATTCTATCTCTGTGTCATTCTCCCCTTACCACGTGGCCAAAATCTCATGATGGATATCTTCAAGGATTATGCTGCGGCTGCGGGTGGTAAAATCCTTCTCGGTGATGCCCTCATGATGACTGGTTCCACAATTTTAGCGGTTGTTCTTAAAGGGTTCGCTGCTGATAAAGTGGCATTCTTTGGATTTCTGACCGCCTATGCCCTCCCCTATATTTTATATACGCGCAATCAATTCACGGTTTTACGTTAACACTAGTAGTAATGGACGCACGGGTTCTCTTAAACTTATTTCATATTCTGTTCGTAGCACCACTGTTTCTATGGACAGGAATGGCACGCAGCACACTCCCGCCTTTCATGTATATAGTTCTTCTTATTCTCGGTATTATTGTCGTAATATACCAAGGTTATAAGGCCTATGTTCGTTTCCTTCAAAAAAGCAATTATATTTGGGTAAATCTCATTCATGTGCTTTTCATTGGCCCGTTGTTATTGTATGTAGGAATCTATAAAAAAGATACACCTCGTCCAGCCTATGAATTGATGCTTCTCGCTGGTTTCGCCGCACTCGGCTACCATCTCTATGAACTCGCTATGTTTCATGATTTTTTAGGATAATTCTTATAGAGAATGTCATCGTTGAATGTTGATTTTTCAAGGTTAAAAGTACCAGAATTAAAAGAATTGGCATCATCGGTTGGAATATCAGGTTATTCTCGACTAAAAAAAGCTAATCTTATTAACAGATTGACAGCCAAACGCAACTCAACACGTAGAGCAAATGCTGCTGTCCCCGCTGCCGCTGCCGCTGTCCCCGCGAGTGCTCCTGCGAGTGCTCTTGCGAGTGCTGCTAAACCTGTTAGGATCTTTAAGAAGCATGTCGAAGTTGCTGAACCCAAAAATTCAACACGTAAAAATAGACTCGCCGAAGTGGAAGAGGAAGATGATGAAGCCGTTTGTGAAGCAGCAATGGGCGGTGCTGAAGGACCCGTTGATGAACGTAAGGTTGCTTGTGCAAAGAATGAAGTACGTGAAGATTCACTTTTACAGTGTTTTAATGGGAGTGATATTTCTGATGAAACTTTAAATAAATACTTTGCTTGTGGAGCAAGCAAACTAAGAAGGCTTTTAGCAAATCTAATACCCATATATCCAACTTTACAAGCAACAATAAGAAGACAAGGTGGTCGCAGTGAAAATTATGATTATTATTTTCAACATTCTGGTCGTACTATAAATATTGAATTGAAATCTGGAAAAGGAAATACACCACTTGCTACCCTTCAGAAAAAACCATGGAGTGGGTATGGTCAATTCTTTCAGGCGTTTCTAAATAATAAAAAATCAGAGTATTCATCTTTTCTTTCCTTTGCCAAACCTATGTTACATGGATGGTATACAACCGTAATTGTCCCCAATATTATCCCAAGATATAGAATTACAGGCAGTGTTGATTTTGAAAGTTATTACAAGGCTGTTTTTATACCCGATAAAGATAAATTGGCGAAACATAAAGATATATCTGAAGGAATTAAAAATTTATTCAAATTTTTTCGTGAATCTGGTATCTGTGGTGGCAATAAAGCAGAAAAGTCATTTATTGGTGATTCATGGAAAAGGTATATATCACAATGGTTTAGTGAAAATAATTTATCCACTGAACAATTATTAGAATTAATCCAGAACAGTTTATCAAAAAAACATTATTGGATTTGTACAACAAAAACTGACGCTTATTGGATTGAAGGTCCACAATGTATTTCCATTAGACCTACAGGTCTAAAAATGGGAAAAGATGTAACTGTTGCTACTTATGAGATTATATTAAAAAAACCATCCGAGGCTTCCCCCTATACGAGTGATATTGAATTTCGACTAACGTGGAGAAATTGTAGTCAAGGTGTTCATAATATTGCCTTTCAGATTAGCTAAGAGCCTTCTTAATCTCATACAACTCGTGGTTAGGAGACAATTCGACACACTTGTATGCATGATAATAAAACGCCCCTAAACTCTTGAATTCTTTCTTACAACCAAGGCACTTGTTGCTATCTTTTTCTTTGAGAGATTCTGTCAAATCTTTCAAATGAATTCGCATAAAATGGGTTTGTCGATTTCCTTTCGAATCTTCAAAATCACAATTGGGAAACGGGCACACCAGTTTTTCACCCTTCTTCACATTTGGCTCATCGTCATGAATTCGCGCCATATGAATATCCAGATTCTGTTTCTGAGCAAAGACTTTTCCACAATCCTTGACTTGACACTTATGTGGCAAAGGACCGTTATGCTTTGCCTTATAATGTTCTGTCATGGTGGACTGAATGCGTGTAACCTTTTGGCAGTGCTGGCACACAAACTCATCCTTCTCATTTCGCAGATAAGTG
>Ga0209499_1003133_pt1 | contig 10245 bp, 10 predicted proteins | sample C_130208_EF_Meta_FD_187306 | JGI IMG/M metagenome (GOLD analysis project Ga0209499, IMG submission 187306) | Freshwater microbial communities from Lake Croche, Canada to study carbon cycling - C_130208_EF_MetaG (SPAdes) (version 2) | ecosystem: Environmental > Aquatic > Freshwater > Lake... | reverse complement strand
CATTTGACTTTGAGAGCACGTTGATGCTGGAGCCCTTGACTTGGATAATAGATTTAGTCGTTTTGGTCATGAGAGATGGGAGAGGCTATCCGGCGAACTGATTCAGAGGGACATAATCCTTGATGTAGTCGGGAATGATGGTGCGGTATTTCTCAGGAACTGCCCGGTAATCACGGGTCGAGAATCCGGGGTTGGTCGCCAGATCCGTGAGGTGGCCCGTATCGATGATGTGACGGACATGGTCACTTGTAGCGTAGGCCTTGAAGTAGGTCTTCAACGCGGGGATAGCCTCGCTCTCCTCAGGCTTGTAGTCGGAGACGAACTTGGAAAACTCCTCCTCGAGTAGCTCGTCCATGGATTTGAAGCGTGGGATGAGACCGAAGATCTTCTCGAGGATCTCGCGGAGTGTGACGCGCCGGTCCACAGAGGCGGCCTTGCGGAGCTTCTCCAGCGAGTAGTGCTGCTCAGGATTCTGGAAGAATTCCTTGTTCACATAGTCGATGACGCGATCCCATTGGCCGGCCTCGACACTGGCGGCGATGAAATCGTTCTCCCTGATGATCTCTTCGAACTGCTGGAAGAACATCCGATCGATCTTCATACCCTCGAGGCCGACAGGCTCCTCCTTGATGGTGGAGAGGATGTCCCCTCCGGTGTGCTCGTAGGTTCCTGGCGGGGGTGTTGGCCCGCCGCCCTCGCCCCCCTTACCTTTCGGCCAGGGGACTTCGAGCACCTCGTCGTAGTCGAACTCTTCCTCGAAGTATTGGCAGTTCGCAAAGAAGTCGAAGAGCTTGAAGGAACACTTCAGCGGATCCTTGGCGTTCTCCTTGATCTCCTCATCGAAGAGTTGCTCGCGGAAGTCGTGCTTCCGGGTGCCGCGTCCTTTGATCTGGATGAAGTCGGTGGGTGAGAAGATAGGGCGGAAGAGTCCCAGGTTGAGGATGTCCGGGCAGTCGTATCCGGTGGTCATCATGCCGACCGTGACGCAGACGCGGGCCTTGCTGGTTTTGTAAGAGGGGAGCAAATTGGCGGAACCAAGGAGGTTGTTGTTCGTGAAGTTGATGGTGTGCTGCTGGGCTCCATCGACCTGTGAGGTGACCTGAACGGCAAAGTCGGACTGGTATTTTCCGGGGAACATCCGGTCGGCGATGAGGTTGAGGATCTGCGCAAGCTTGGCCGCGTGGCTTTGGCTGACAGCGAAGACGATCGACTTGCCTATCTCACCACTGATGGGATCGCGGAGGGCATTCTCAAGGAAGGTCTTGCAGAAGAGTTGGTTAGTCGCCTCGGAGAAGAAGCGCTTCTCGAATTCGCGCTGGGTAAAGCTCTCCTCGGAGGAGTTTCCCTCCTCATCCTGGATCTCGGAGACATAGCCCTCATCGGAGAGCAACTGCGTCGTGATATCACTCCGGGCATCGACGACGATGGGATTGATCAGAAAGCCCTCCTTCACGCCGTCGAGCAGTGAATAGCGGTAGGTTGGTTGGCCGTCGTTGCACCCAAAGGTGCGGTAGGTGTCGAGCATGAGTCGGCGCTCGTACTCTCTCGGATCTTTGGCACGGGCCTCCTGATGCTCAACCTTCTTAAGGTAATCACGGGGGGTCGCCGTCAAGCCGAGCTTGTAGCCGACAAAGTAGTCGAACACGGCCCGGGCATTCCCTCCGATGGAACGGTGCGCCTCATCCGAGATGACGAGATCAAAGTCGGTCGGGGAGAAGAGGCGCTGGTACTTGTTGTTAAAGAGAAGCGACTGGACGGTGGTGACGACAATCTCAGCACTACGCCAGTCGTCGCGGTTCTCTTTGTAGATGACGGTTTTGTAGTCGTTGGCGAGGGTCTTTCGGAACGCCTTTAGGGCCTGATCCTCAAGCTCGAGGCGGTCTACAAGGAAGAGGATGCGACTGGCGTTACCAGTGCGTAGGAAGAGCTTGATGAGGGCGGCGGAAACCAGGGTCTTGCCAGTGCCGGTCGCCATCTCAAGCAGGAAGCGGTCGTTATTCTTGGAGACCGACTGCTGAACGGCGTGGATGGCTTTCTTCTGATAAGGGCGTAAGAATCGGAGGCCGTTTATATCGATGAAGTCAGGACGCTCGGATTCGGTCTTCCATCCTGCCTCTGAGGCGTAGCCGGGGCGCTGAGTCAGTGAGACGTAATCGTCATCAACCACTTCTTTGACGAGTTTCTGTGGATCTGGCGTGACTTTCTGAAAGCCGATGACCGAGGAGGGAGTTGGGAATGCCGTGATGATGGAGGGGTTGCCTCGCTCCAGATCCCAGAAGTAATGAATGTCCCCGTTGGAAAGGATAACGAAGCGACAGTCGAGTGACCGAGCGTAGCGTCGGGCCTGTTCCTTGCCGACTAAGGGATCCTTGTTCTCGGCCTTCGCCTCCAGAACGATGAGGGGGAAACCCTTCTCGTTCAGCATAAGGAAATCAACGAAGCCCTTGGAGGACTTCTCGAAGTTTTCGCCTATCTCATCAAAGGCCTGCTCTGTGAGGGCAACGCTCGGCTCGAGGCGGATATTTGCAGGGCCCTGCTCGTTCCCGAAAAAGCGCCAACCGGCTGCTTCGAGCAGCTTATTGATCTTAATGCGAGCGGAGGCTTCTTTCATGAGATTCAGAAACGGATGTATGACTTGTAGCGTGTCAAACGGTGATGCCGCTACGGGATTCTTGTCTTTTAGGGCGGTTTTTCACCTATCCAGGATAACACCCCAAGCAGACACCAAGCGTCCTATCCCTTATTTTTTCGGGCAGTTAGGGTTTGGAAGGGTTGGATGAAGAGCAACGAAGCTCTCCGCCAAAATCCCTAGCCCTTTTTATCGTAGCAGTAGGGGCAGCTCACCTCGGGAACATACCGGGGATCCTTGAGCTCTTCCTCGGTCAATGGCTCGGTGCAGGCGAAGCAGAGCTGACTATTGGTTTCCTGTAGTGCGGGATCGACTCCCACACGCTTGTCGAAGACAAAGCACTCGCCGTTCCAGTGGGCTCCACCGCATTCCTCGAAGTACTTCAGGATGCCTCCCTCGAGCTGGTAGACTTCTCGGAAACCTTCACGCTCCAGGAGTGGCGCGGCCTTTTCGCAACGAATCCCGCCGGTGCAGAAGCTGACGACGGGAACATCTTTCATCTCCTCGGGAAGTTGCTTCACGGCCTCGGGAAACTTCCGGAAGTGGCGGATCGGGAGCGTGACGGCTCCGGCGAAGGTGCCGAGCTTCACTTCGTAGGTATTGCGGGTATCGAGCAGGGTGAACTCCCGTCCCTCATCTAGCCATTGCTTGAGTTCCTTAGCAGAAATCTTCGGTGCGGTATGACGGGCTGGATTGATCCCCTCGACACCGAAGGCGATGATTTCTTCCTTCAACTTCACGAGCATCCGATTGAAGGGTTGCGCGTCGCTCTCGCTGCGCTTGACCTCAAGCGTCTCGAGACCAGGAATTGAGCGGAGTGTCTCAAGTAATGACTCCACGGCGGCCGATTCCCCTGCGATGAAGAGATTAATACCCTCGGGGCTGAGCAGGATGCTGCCTTTGAGTTCCAAAGAGAAGCATTCGGCTTTTAACCGCGCGCGCAGTTCTGGAAGCTCGGTCAGCTCCGCGAACTTGTAGGCGGCAATGTTCAGGATCGGAAGCTGTGATGGGGGATGGGAATCCACGGAAGTAATGAATCTGGAATTGCTTGCCTGCTAAAGCATCAGGAACTCAGGAATAAGAGATGAAGAAAAGTTGTTTGAAGGTTCTGATCAACAGGCCCCAACGAATATCTTAATCGATTTTATCTTATTTCGGACCTCCAAGCCTTCCTGAGTTCCATATTAAAAACCTTCGGGCTTGGTTTCTGCCTTTCTCAGTAGGTGAAGAGATCGGCAACAACATAAGTTCCGCCGGTTGCCGTGTTGAGGGCGCGGAGGAGCTTGCCTTGGACGTTTTTAGTCAGGCGGCGACCCTTGCAGCCGCGCTGAACCATCTTATGGGTGATCTGTTCGGTGGAGGCGGCGACCAGATCGTGCGACTTCAGCCCCAGTTCCGCCATCAGGCGGTTCAGGGGCTGTTCACCGAGATCTCGTTCTAGTTCGTTCTCCAAGATCAGACTGTCTTGATAAGATCTGCCGCCGGGAAACGCACCTTGGGGGCCGAGGCGTATTTGTCCTCTGCGCTACGGTAACCGAGGGCACAGCAGACGACGGAGGCATATCCCTGTTCCTTGAGGCCAAGGATGGAATCATATTCCGCCGGGGAGAATCCCTCGATCGCGCAGGTGTCCACGCCGAGCAGGGCTGCCGAAGTCATGAGATTGCCCAAGGCGATATAGGCCTGGAGCGCTGCCCAATGGGGGATGCGGGCATCGGCTCCCGGCGAGAGCAGGCTTCCGTACATCATGCCACGGTATCCATCGAGTGACTCGCGGGGAATGCCACGCAACTCGACGACGAGGTCCAGGAAACGGTCGACTTCGACTTCCGTCATCGCGGTGCGTCCGGCCATGATGACATAGTGGGAGGCATCTACCACCTGGGTCTGGTTCCAAGAATGAGGTTTGAGCTGGGCGCGCACGGCAGGATCCTTCACCACGAAAAAGCGGTAGGGCTGGAGACCGAAGGAGGAGGGTGAAAGAACCAAGGACTCTTCCAGAGTTTTCCAGGTGGACTCGGAGATCTTCTTCGAAGCGTCGAAGGACTTGGTGGCATAGCGCCAGTTGAGGGCATCGAGGAGTTGGGATTCGGGAATGGTGTGGCTCATGGGATTGAAGAAGTGAATGTGATGACGGGACGAAAAAGAAGTTGTTCTTTCAAGTAAGCGCAACTAGAAAATTAATGTCGTTAAGTAATTATTCCAATCCTAAATCACTCTCTTATGTCCGAACCCGTTATCGCTCAAAAATCCCCGATCCCCGTCACTGTCGAGGCAGGCAAGACCTACTACTGGTGCTCCTGCGGTAAAAGCGCCACGCAGCCCTTCTGCGATGGCTCCCACAAGGGAAGTGAATTCTCTCCCACGCCCTACACTGCCGAGAAGGATGGACCCGTTTACTTCTGCGGCTGCAAGCACAGTTGCAACGGCCCCCTCTGCGACGGCTCTCACAAGAGCCTCTGAGGAACAAGGCGCTCGGAAGAGCGCAAGGGGTTTGGACTATTAGGCTGTTAGACTGTTAGGTCAGCAGCCATGCCGAAGGTCTCGCGCAGAGGCGCAGAGAATAAAGAAAAAGGACCGCATGGCCAAAAAGCTTTGCGGTCCTTTTTCTTATCAGTAGTACCTTCAAGCGCTCCATGGCTCCAATCCCCTTGATCCCATGCATCCTAGAGAATCATTCAATCAATCTCTGCGTCTCTGCGCCTCTCCGGGAGAATCTTATCTTGTTTCCCTGATTTCCTGATTAGTTCCTAATTCCTTATTAAGTGCCTGAATGATCCTTGCGGCGGTAGCCTTTGCCGTCATGCCGTACCTCTCACGGAGGATGGATACGGAGCCGTGTTCGATGAACTGATCTGGCCAGCCGACACGCACGAGCGGCGTCGTGATGCCGGAATCGGAAAGGTGCTCGGCAACGGAGGTTCCGAAGCCACCGGTCACGGCGTGATCCTCCAGCGTGCAGAGGACCTTCACTCCACGCGCAAAGAACTCCAGCGTGCCCGCATCAAGTGGTTTGATCCAGCGGGGGTTGATCACCGCGGCCTTGATGCCCTGCTTTTCCAGCAGGTCGGCCGTTTCCAGGGCAACCGCTGAGAAGTTACCCAATCCAAAGAGGGCGACGTCAGTTCCATGTCGGAGCACCTCCGCTTTTCCGATCTCAAGCAGTTTCGGGGAGGTCTTCGGGAGCGCTCCGGTTCCCGCCCCCCTGGGATAGCGGATGGAAATCGGCCCCTCGTGGTGGTTGGCCATCGTCCAGAGCATGTCGACGAATTCTTCCTCGTCCTTTGCTTGCATCGCGATCACTCCCGGGATGCTCCTCAGGTAGGCAATGTCGAAGAGGCCGTGGTGCGTCGGCCCATCATCGCCGGAGAGACCAGCACGGTCCATGCAGAGCGCCACGTTGAGGTTCTGCAGCGCAATATCGTGGACGATCATGTCGAACGCCCGCTGCATGAAGGTCGAGTAGATCGTTAGGAAGGGCTTCATCCCGCGGGTCGCCATGCCCGCGGCGAAGAGAGCCGCGTGCTCCTCGGCGATGCCCACATCGTAAAACCGATCCGGATGGCGCGCCGCAAACTGGGAGAGGCCTGTGCCGGTGGGCATTGCTGCCGTGATGGCGACGAGCTTGCGGTTGTGATCGGCAAAGTCTGCAAGGGTCTTCCCGAAGATCTCCGAATAGGTTGGAGAGACACCCACCGTCGTCTCTCCTGTCTCCTGCTGATACTTGCCGAGTCCGTGGAACTTGTCGGGCATGGCTAGGGCGGGGGCGTATCCTTTACCCTTCTTGGTCAGGATATGCAGGATGACCGGTTCGTTCTGGGTCTTGAGAAACTCGAAGGTCCGGATCAGCAGAAGGATGTCGTGGCCGTCGATCGGACCGAAATAGCGCAGGCCCAGATCCTCGAAGATGACTCCAGGGAGCAAGATCTGCTTCACACCCGCCTCAATTTTATGGGCGAGATGGCGCGCGGTCTTTCCCCCGATCCATTCCACGAACTTGGCCGTCTGGTCATGGAGATGGGCGTAGGCCGGGCTGGTGGCGATGCGGTTGAGATGCTCGGCGATGGCGCCGGTGTTCTTGGAGATCGACCACTCGTTGTCGTTAAGAATGACGATGAAGCGTTTGGTGGTCTCCGCGACGTTATTAAGCGCCTCGTAGCTGATCCCGCAGGTGAAGGCGGCGTCGCCGGCAACGGCCACCACATGTTCCCGGCCTCCATTCATGTCGCGCGCAGCCGCCATGCCAAGCGCCGCGGAAAGCGCTGTTCCGGCATGACCCGCTCCGTAGCAGTCATGCTCGCTCTCGGTGCGTAGCAGGAATCCGTTGAGGCCCCCATGCTGGCGCATGGTCGCCAGGCGGTTCCGGCGACCCGTCAGCATCTTGTGGATGTAACCCTGATGGCTGACATCGAAGAGGATCTTGTCGGCCGGTGTCTCGAAGACACGATGCAGCGCGATCGAGAGCTCGACCACGCCGAGGTTTGGCCCAAGGTGGCCTCCCGTTTCGGACAGGGATTCGATCAATTCCTCCCGGATCTCCTGGGCAAGTGCGGGCAGGGCACTCTCCGGCAGTTTTTTCAGGTCGGCTGGGGAATCAATACTCTCCAGCAAGTGCCGCGGATGCTCCGAATTCACGATTCCTCGAACGGCTTGAGCGCCGCTTCACCACGACTGTTGCGCGTGATGATTTCTATCCGCTTTTCGGCAGCGTCGAGTTTCTCCCGGCAGATCTGGAGTAACTTCATCCCCTCTTCGTAGCGCTCGATGAGCGTCTCCAGGGGAGGAGGAGTCTGCTCGATCTCCTCCACAATGCTCTCCAGGCGACCAAGTGAGCCCTCGATGGAGTTCTCTGCGGCGGAATCGGTCTTTGATGTCTTGGAAACCATGGCTTCAGCGAGTGTCAGAGAGTCGGCGTTTCGGTTTTTTCAATGCCAAATTGAGCGAGATGACGATGGAGCGTGCGACGGCTGATGCCGAGCTTTTTTGCCGCCATTGTGCGATTCCCAGCGCATTCTTCCAGAGCTTTGTTAATCGTCGCGGCCTCAATTCTGGCAAGGTTCATTTCATTCTCCCTAGGAGCAGATCCTGCGAGAATGCGTAGAGATGAGGGGAGATCTCCCAGTTTGAGTTCACTGCCGTTTCCTAACACCACGGCATGCTCCACAGCGGCGCGAAGTTCGCGGATATTACCGGGCCAGGTGTGGGTCTCCAGTGCTGCCATGGCCTCGGGAGTGAAGAGCCTCTCGGGTTTATCATGCTCCCTGGCCATTTCCTTGAGAAAGGCACTCGTGAGCAGGGGAATATCTTCCGGGTGACTCCGTAGCGGGGGCATCATGAGAGGCACCACATTCAGGCGGAAGAACAGGTCTTCACGGAATGTTCCCTCGCTCACCATTACCGCCAGATCCTTGTTGGTTGCGGCAATCAGTCGCACGTCGGAGTTGAGGGTCTGGTTGCCCCCGACTCTCTCGAAGCTCTTCTCACCAAGCACCCGCAGAATCTTGACCTGGACGGTGGGGTCGATTTCGCCGATCTCATCAAGGAAAAGAGTGCCGCCGGCAGCCTGTTCGAAGCGCCCGATCCTGCGATCCCCCGCGCCGGTGAAGGCACCCTTCTCATGGCCGAAGAGCTCGCTCTCCAGAAGCTGGGGGGAAAGTGAGGCACAATGGACGGCGACAAACGGCTTCTCGGACCGGTTACTCAGGGCATGGATCGCCTGAGCGGCGACTTCCTTACCTGTTCCGCTCTCCCCTTGGATGAGAACAGTTGCCTTGCTGGGCGCCACCTGCCGGATGGTCTCGAAGACCCTTTCCATCACCGGGGAGCGGCCGATCATTCTGTCGGGCGTCCGCGTTTTGCGCACTTCCTGGCGGAGTTCTAGATTCTCCGCTTGCATGGTTCTTTCGCGTAGGGCGCGCCGGATCAGCATTTCCAAACGGTCGATATTCACCGGCTTGGTCACAAAATCATAGGCCCCCTGCTTCATGGCTTCTACGGCGGTATCCACCGATCCGTAAGCCGTCATCATGATGCAGATCGGCGGATCGGAGCGCTTCAGAATCTTCTTCATCAGATCCATGCCGTTGTCGGCGCCGATCTTCAGATCGGTGAGGACCAGATCGGGAGGGTCTGCTTCCATCAAGGCCAAAGCTCCTGCTTCATCAGCCGCCAGTGAAACGTCAAAGCGCTCTTCCAGCACGGATCTCAACCCATCGCGAGTGTTCTTTTCGTCGTCGACGATCAGGATGGTCTGCTTCATGGGAAGGAGAGACAGATTGTCGCAACAATCCCCTTTTTGCAATCTTTACTCTTAGGATCCCGTCGAATAACCAGTTAGCAACTGGGGCAAAGGGTCCCGATAGCTGGGAAATTGCGGAATCCATCCGGTGGAGCGAAGCTTAGCATTGCTGATCCGCTTGGAGGTCCAGCCCCGCTTTCGGTTAAGGTCAGCCACTCCCTCCGGGGGTAGCGATTGGCGCTGGGTCTCTGCTATCCATCCGTAGACCTCGCGTTGGGTGGCCGGCGTATTATCGGTCACGTTGTACACCTCCGGAGTAACCGAGGAGTCTCCCAATCGTGCCAAGGCCGTCGCGGCATCATCCCGATGAATCTGGTTGATCCAGCGGTGCCCTCCATCCTCCAACAGGGCCTCGCCTGCCAGAAATTTTCGGAGCAGTACGGAGCGGCCCGGGCCATAGATCCCCGAAAGACGAGCAACACTCCCTCCTGATGCCAGGGCGATCTGTTCAGCTTCCAACAGAATGCGCCCAGTGTCGCGATCGGGGGCGGCTTCTGATTCCTCGGAGACCCAGGCTCCATCGGTTTGTCCGTAGACCGAGGTGCTGCTGACAAAAATCATCCTACCCGGATTCCAACTCTCCAGCACCCGGCGGAGACCATCGCGGTAGACCGCGGCATAGGCCTCGGCTCCACCTCGGCCAGAGCTGACACAGTAGATGGCCAAGGGAACATTTTGAACCAGAGGGGTCAGGGCTTCGACCGAGGCAGGCTCGGTGACATCGCAGGCAGCAGAGCGGAAAGACCTGTTTGATAGCGCGTCGAGTGAGTCGGCGCTCCGGACCAGGCCTAGAACATTCATGCCCCTGGCCGAAAAAAGATCGGCTGCGGCCTCCCCTAGGAAGCCGCAGCCGATGATAAGAACTTCAGGATTCACTCCGTGGGAGTGGAAAGCAGTTCGAGGATCAGCTCAGGACAAAGCGGATCTTGGCCTTGGCACGCTTGGCGCTGGCCTTGGCTTTGCGCTTTGTGCGCTGAGTCGGGGTCTCGAAGGCGCGCAGACGGCGCACCTCGTCGAGGACACCCTCGGTCTCGAGTTTGGTCTTGAGGCGCTTGAGAGCGCGATCGATTGGTTCGCCCTTACGGACAATAACTTCCGGCATAATTAATTCACCTGCTTTCCTTTGTGGGGTGTGGATCCTCCTTCATCAGGGCGGCGCGGTCAAGCTCCTCTTTTCTGCAAGAGAACTTCAAAAAAATGATTATTTGCTCTTTCAATCACCAAGGCTGCGAGAGGTTCAGGTGCGGGTCTCGCGGATCTGACGTCTCAGGATAAAGAAAAGGACCACGAAGATCGCCCAGCTGGAGAGGATCATGAT
>Ga0209499_1003130_pt1 | contig 10253 bp, 6 predicted proteins | sample C_130208_EF_Meta_FD_187306 | JGI IMG/M metagenome (GOLD analysis project Ga0209499, IMG submission 187306) | Freshwater microbial communities from Lake Croche, Canada to study carbon cycling - C_130208_EF_MetaG (SPAdes) (version 2) | ecosystem: Environmental > Aquatic > Freshwater > Lake | place... | reverse complement strand
CACATGTTGTCCAAATGAAAATGACGGAATCCACATGTCATAATTTCATTTATATAGTTATCCTGAAGTGATATGGGGGTCATCACAATGATTTTCTTTTCTGCTTGACCATAAATTGCTTCAGCCGCCGCAATCGAGGCGCAGGTTTTCCCTGAACCGAGGCCATGATATACAAGAAGACCACGATAAGGGCTTTCTTGACGTAGATATTCCCTTACGAATTTTTGGTATTCGGTCATTTGAAAGGAAAGTTCTGAACACGCATTTTCATTATAGTCTGCCCCAATTCGTGGAGGTAATGCCAAGTCTGAATAGTTGTTGAGAATAAATCGTGTGAACCCTTTTGCTGAAATGGGTGTGAAAGCCTTTACGGTCGGTTGTACATATGGGTTATTCGTTTCTTCTTCATTCATTTCCCCTTGTAATTCGTTTACTTCGTCGGGCAGTATTCCATGTACAGATTCTTCTGCTGATTCTTCTGCTGATTGTGACTCGTTATTGGATGACTCGGAACTAGATGACTCGGAACTAGATGCCTCGGAACTGGATGACTCGTTATTAGATGACTCAGGTGGTGGGGGTGGCGGTATCACTGTCTGTTTAAAAACACGTACAGGCTTCACAGGTGGCTCTGTCACAGGTTTTACAGGCTCACCTAGAGGCTCTACTGCTGACTCTGTCACAGGTTTTACCGAAGGTTCGCCTAGTGGCTTTACCAAAGGTTCGCCTAGTGGCTTTACAGGAGGTTTTACAGGAGGTTTTACAGGTACCGTGACAGCAGGAACAGCAGGGACTGGTTTTTTACCAAACATTGAGGGTGTTGAAATCGGGGAAAGCAAAGCATGTGCTGTGACATCTGTTTGCAATACTTCTGTTGATGGTCCCAATTCACTTTTTTTTACCTTAACCCCCGTCACCTTAAATTTCGGCGGTACGGGTCTGCTCATCTAAAAGAGATATCAAGAAGGATTTCCAAAAACGCACTCATTCTTGTTTCTCTAGGAGTTCCAAGGCAAGGCGACTTGCCTCTTGTTCTGCCACTTTCTTATTACGAGCCGTATACTTTGCTAGAACATTCCCATGAATATCTAACACACCCATTGTGAAAATACGGTCATGGGGTGGTCCAACCACTTCCACCTCCTTATATTTCGGTGGCTGATGCCAATGACCCTGGAAATATCGTAAAAGTTGATCCTTGAAATTATTATCATCCGTAATCAATTCCGTGAAATCAATATATCTCTCCACAATCTGAATAAACCATTTTTGACAAATCTCAAATCCTTTCCCCCCTTTCCCTTCATGAAAATACAATGCTCCCATCCATGCCTCCAACATCGATCCAAGCATTCGCAAATTGTTACGACCATTACACACTTCCTCCACATGACGACTAATAATCATCCATTGTCCGAGACCCATCTTTTTCGCCATCTCTCCAAGTGTCTTGTTATTCACAATACGTGTCTTCAATTTCGTCATGAATCCCTCACCTTCCCCTGGATACCGTTCATAGACATACAAGGAAATGATTGTACCGAGAATAGAATCCCCAGCAAATTCTAATTCTTCATTATCTGTCTCCCGCAACTCAAGGCAGTTTTCGGGTCGTGGCATCATAACAATTTCTTCTTCTGCTTGTGCCGCTTGCTCTGCCCACACTTCGGGCCGACTCACATAAGATTTATGAACACATGCTTGCTTGAAAATCTCAGGTTTCGATAGTTTTCCACGCCATCCATAAGCACGCAAAATACGTTCAATCGCATCTTGCGTGATTTCCTTGTTCAATGAATTCCACGGATTAAATACCTTATCTACCTTCTCCATTCTTCTACTTTATCTTCGTGTTCAACGTTTATATAGTCTAACGTATTTCCGACTGAAAAGAATCTTTGTTCTTTATTAGAATGGCGACTCCTGCTCCTGTTACTGCCGATCTGATAAAGGAGGCAACTGATAAGGCTATTGCTGAAAGGAAAAAACGTGAGAGAGAAGCCGATGCTAAATTAAGAGCCGAGGCTGCGAATAAACGCGCGAAAGAGGCTGGAAAGCCTGCTGGAAACCTGAATACATCTCGTAGAAGAGTTAAACGTAGTGCTGTCAATGCTGCTGCCGACCCTTCCGTTGAGAATGCCGCAAAAGAGGCAACTGCTATCGCTGATGCACGCGCTGATGCACGCGCTGCCACTGAAGCGCGTGCTAAAAATGCGGCAGCACTTATAATAGGAGGGCCTCAAAAAACATTAGAGAAAACAAAGGCAACCGCAGAAGCAGAGCGTGCCGCCCGCGCCGCCGCCTGGGTGCCCACCGTTGCCCCTACTCCTACCCCTTCTCCTACACCTACACCTACTCCTACACCTACTCCTGCTCCTACACCTACTCCTGCTCCTACACCTACCCCTGCTCCCGCCACTGTTACTCCCCCTTCAACGCCTGTTGAACCTGAGCCTGATGAAAATGAAATAGAGGCTGGCAATACTAAAAGAAACGCAAGCACAAGCACAAGCACAAGCACTAACGCAAGCACAAGCACTAACGCAATCACAAGCACTAACGCAAGCACAAGCACTAACGCAAGCACAAGCACTAACGCAATCACAAGCACTAACGCAAGCACAAGCACTAACGCAATCACAAGCACTAACGCAAGCACAAGCACTAACAATCTTTTTGCGGGTAATCTTGAGAAATTAGCCGATCCCACTCTTTCAAAAGTTCTTCGTATCGGACAAACGAAAGGTCAAAATCGTGCTACTGCTGAAGAATTCAGCCTCACAAAGGACCCTTTTAAAAACAATACTACATTTTCGAGACATTCTATTGGTGGTCCTAAAATGTTGGCTGATGCCTACGGAATTACTACTCCAGAACAAACGGCTATTATGCAACGCGTATTTGGTGTCAAGAAATTAAACACACACCCCCCTATTGTTGGCTACTTGGAACAAAAGTGCTTTTTTGAGGGAATCGAGGTTGTAATTACCGCACTTGAAACACGTGTCGAAACTCTAAGTAAATTCTTAGAAGGAAAATCAACTTCCACAAACATTCTTCGTTCCAAACAGCATCTACTATGGTTACAAGAGACAATTCGAATATTGACACGGGTTAAGGAAAAAGGAGAGCCTATATGCCCACCTCCTGAGGAAGAAGAGAAGAAGAAAGGGTGGTTTTCTGGTTTTGGAAAGAGTTCAGGAACGGGTGTTCCTTGTATCACCGATATGAATATGTTACGTGATTTAGTCTATGTAATCGCCCTACTCCAAGGCAAGATTATACCAGGTGTCAAGGAACAATTAAAGGATGTTTCTCTTGAAGAACTTCTTCAACTGGTGCGCACAAACATTGCGCGTCGTAAAGGAAAAGGAAAAGGTAATTATGGTGCCGTGACTAGCAGTATGAATGCTCTTGAAATGTTATTGGGCTTGAAGAAAAGACCTGGAGGGCTTGGAGGAACTGGTGATCCTGGTGATCCTGATAATTCTGATAATTCTGGTGTCCCTGGTCTTGGACAGCCAGGATTCGATGAAAAAAGAGCCATTCAAGAAGTGATTGCCGCTCTCAAAGGCACTTCTTCCGTTTCAGGAGCAGATAATGCTGAACTTAAGAGACAACTTGATGAGAAAACTGCGGCACTTGCCAAAGCAGATGGAATCATTGCCGAACTCAATAAACGTATTGGTATATTGGAAGCAAGCGAAATAGCAACAAAAGAAGAACTTGAAGAATATAAAAGAGTAGCAAATAAGTTTGCTGAAGCATGTGCTGAATTAAATGGACTTTTGCGCGATAAAAATACGGAAATTGAAGGAAGAGATAAGTATATCAATATGTTAATAGAAAGTATTAAATCCTTGTTTTTACGGTTAGATGAATTTGAAAAAATACTTGAGGGAACTCAACAGTTTAGTGATGACCAAAAGAAGCTGATAATACAATTACAAGCTGAAATTGTACAAAAGGCACAAGAAATTGTTGATAAAGATACAACCATTGATACATTGCGTGGGGATATTACGCGACTTGAAGGTGAACTTGCTGGACTCAAGGGAACACCTCCTATCAGTGTCGATGAACTTATAAAAGCACTCCATGCTCTAGGGGGGGCAGGAGCACCAGGAGGGCCATCGGTTAATGATATTATAGAGGGGCTCCGTGGTCTAGGTGGACCTGCTGGTTCAGGAACTCCTGGAGCACCAGGGGTAACAGGAGGGCCATCGGTTGATGAAATTATAGAAGGACTCCGTGGTCTAGGTGGAACAGGGGCAGCAGGGACAGCAGGGACAGCAGCAGGAATAGGGGCGGCAACAGGAGGGCCACCAGGGACAGCAGCAGGAATAGGGGCAGCAGGGACGGCAGCAGAAGCGGCAGCAGCAGAAGCGGCAGCAGCAGAAGCGGCAGCAGCAGCGGCAGCAGGAATAGGGGCAGCAGGGACGGCAGCAGGGACAGCAGCAGCAGAAGCGGCAGCAGCAGCGGCAGCAGCAGCGGCAGCAGCAGGGGTAACAGGAGGGCCACCAGGGGCAGCAGCAGGAATAGGGGCGGTGGTGCCAACGATTGATGAAATTATAGAGGACCTTCATGGACTAGGAGGTCCAGAAAGAGAACAAATATCCGATGAACGCCTTGAAGCAGCCATCCAGAAAATATTTAATCTTCTTAAGGAACTAAATACAGCAAAAAATATCAAAATCTCTGAATTAGAACGTCGTCTAGAGGAAAATACTACAGTGATTGAGAGACTTAATGGTGAACTTGCTAAAAAGATACATGAACTTGCTGGCTCTGAAGAGGCATTAGCGGCTGCGAATGCTTCGATTGCTGCTTTAGAAGCGAATAAATTAGAAACTGACGAACAAATAAAAGGCTTTATAGCACAAATCGATGCATTCGGCAAGGCACATGCTGAGTTAGATAGGTTATTAGTTGAGAAAGGTCTCGAAAGTGAACAGAAGAGTTCTTACATTACAACTCTACTTGAAGATATTCGTAACCTTACAGAACAATTAGCCAAATTACAAGAAGAACTTAAGGGTAAAACGAATGCTGCGGCTGACATTGACGAGGCACATAAGGAACGTATTGCTGGACAAGAGGGTATTATAGAAAAACTCCGTGCCGAAATTGCGGCAAAAATGGCCGAATTGAAGAATAAAAATGAATTAATAGAATCTCAGAAAGAATATGGTGTGAAACAAGAAGCCGAAATTACTAGACTTAAAACAGAACTTGAAAAGACCAAAGCGGATTCTGCCGCCGAACTGGCAGCTGCGAAGACAGAACTGACTAAAATGACTGCTGAACGTGATGAGGCGAATGCTAATCTTCGCGCAAAGATAGACGAACTTGCTGCGGCAAAGGCTAGAATTACTCAACTTGAACAAGACCTCGAAGATGAAAGAGATAAGGGCGATGGTAATGAAGAAATAATGAGGCGATTATCTGCTGATCTGCGTGCTGCAAATGAGAAAATACAAGTACTTGAGGGTGAAGTTACTGACCTTAAAGATAAAAATATAGATCTTGAGGATGATCTCGATAAAAAACAGAAAGAACTCGAAGCCGCCGCTGCGTTATCTCTTGCTGAGATTGAAGCCTTGAAAGGAACACATAAAATAGAAATTGAGCAATACTTAGCACAAATCAAGGATCTTCAAGCGAAACTTGCCGCAATGACCACAGAAGGTTCCGCAAAGAACGCAAAAATTGAGCAATTGGATGCTGAAACGATCCTAATTCTACAAAAAATGATTGAACAAACAAAAATAATTACAGATCTGAATAAAGATGTGGCTACACTAAATGCCGATCTTGCCGCTGCCAAGGCCCTAGCCACTGCTGATGCCGCCAAAATTGCTGCTTTAGAGGCGAGTCTGGTAGCAAAAGATGCTGAAATTAATCGATTAGCCGCTGAATTGGCGACCAAAACGGCAGAAGTTAACGGGCTGATTGCTCAAATGGAAGAGGCTGCTCGATCCTCTGAAGTTTATGAAGGGCAGCTACTAACACAATTGAATGAAAAGATTGCCGAAATAGAAACGTTGCGAACAGATGTTTCAGCATTAAAAGAATTACGAGAAATTAATAAAGAATCACTTCAGAAACTTGCTGGACAAATAGATGCATTGAAGCAACAAATGGTAGTTCTAGATACTACACTTACAGAAAAAGACGCACAGATTGCTGATCTTCTTGCACAAATTGCTGATCTAAACTCCGATGTTGAATCACTTGATGCCCTATGGACTGAAGCAGCTGCCGAAGGAGTAGAAAAAGATGAAATATTGGCCAAAGCAGAAGAAAGAAGGATAGAATTAAATAAGAAGATTGAACGTATTAAACGTATCTTTCATAGTATCATTGAAGATTTACGAGCAAAACTTGCCGATTCTGGACGTGATTCAGGTGCCAAAAATGCCGAAATTGCGGCAAAAGACGCTCGTATTGCCCAACTCGAAGCTGAAGTTGATGGACTTCAAGAACCTGCGGCGGCTGGAAAAGCCTATTGGAAAAAATGGGGGAAATATCCGGTTGAAGTCGTCGAAAGAAAATTACAAGTATTACGTGGAAAAATAAATACTCTTCTCGGCGTTGTTCTTCTAGATGAAGACCTCGCAAAAAAGGCACAAACCTATTTGAATGATGATGCTCGTAATGACACGAATGTAGCGATTACGACAAATCTCAAGGGAATGGTTTTATCTGGTAAAGAGTTATGCCCTATTTTCACTTATCTTGTTACGATTTTAACCATGTATACACGCGAACTCTATAGTCATGTTGGCCTTGATGATGCTGTTAAACAAAACCCCCTTTCATTACTCGACAGTGTTCCTGATATTGTTCCAACTGAATTACAAGCTGAATTAAGTACATTTTTCCAAACATTTTTTACGACTGCTGAGTTTCCAACGACCAAGTTTCCAATTCTTACAAAAATTATTACAAATTCTACAGTAAAAGAGGATAAAAAGTATAAATTAGCCTCCATTGGAGAACTATTGAAAAATGGCCTTAAGGTCGAAGGTGCTTCTATTCAACTTGTCAGTAGTGACAATGGAATTCCTCTTATTATTTTTATTATGAAGTATATACAGCTTGTAAAAGATGATATATACGAAAAACATGGAAAACTTCTTGAATCATGTGGTATTGAAAAAATGAAGGAGGATGGAGACTCACTTCTTATGGCTAAAGAACCTGCTCCTGCTCCTGCTCCTGCTCCTGCTCCTGCGCCACCAGCAGGGCCGCCACCACCACTACATGCACCACCGCCACCACCACTACATGCACCACCGCCACCTCCTGCTGAAACACACGCAAACGAATCCCAATATAAACCATCTAGTGGTGTACCTGACGGAATAAATGAAGGAGATAAACATAATCTAGGCCCTAAACCACCTGTCGCTGCTCCCAGAGCTGCTAGGTTAGAGTTAGAACCCGCCAAAGGTAAAGAGGTAGGATACGACAAAGATAAAGCTATAGCACAAAAACTTCAAGAAAGAGATGGGGTTAGAGCACAAATTGCAAAAAAAGAAAAAGAAAAAATTGGTGCTCCAGGTTTAACAATAATAAGACTAGATAAAGAAATAGGAACCTTAAATAAATATCTGGCCGAATTAAATAGGGAACTGGCCGGTTTAGAAGCACCTTCAAAAGGGGGTAAGAGAACAAGAAAGAATAGAAAGAACAAATAGGAAATGAACCCATCCATTGAATTAATGCTTCGTATGAAATACAGTTTCTACGGAACACTTATTTTTCTATTGGTGAGTAATCCTATTACCTATAGATTTACACAACAATTGTTTCAACACAGTTTCGCAGTTCTTCAAGGTGGTGTTCCGACACCCGCTGGTTATTTCTTACACGCCTTGCTATTTTTCTGTTTAACACTCGCCGTCATGATGTTTCCCAAGGATGCTTGACTCTTGTAAGTGACCCCATAGACTTCCTTGAACAGTTCCTGTTCGGCATATTCTTGAGCATCTTTCTCTACAAGTCCTTTATCAATGGCCTCAGCATACATCATGGCCCCTTTTAAAAGACTCTGTTCACCCAACAATGGATCCATTCCTGGGCGAACCTTCCATGGAATCCACCCATTTTTAGTAAAGGCTGGCACAGCCGAAGTAAAGGCTGGCACAGCCGAAGTAAAGGCTGGAATAGTCATTCTCCATATATATTGCGTCTCCACTCTAAGTGAGTAAAAATGATTCCTCTCTTAGATGAACAATAAACTTATCGGCCTCATTGCAGTTGCTGTCCTAGCGCTTGTTCTTGTAAGCGCCCTCATTCTTGGTAATCGTAAGAATGTTGTCCAAGGATTTGCGGGTGCCGCTCAAGGAGGTGACGGTGGCAAATTCACCATGTACTACGCCGAATGGTGCCCCCACTGCCAATCCGTCAAACCCGATTTCAAAGAATTCATGGGCGACGGCACTGTAAATGTCAACGGCAAATCCGTTCATGTCGATATGGTTCAACCCGAGAAGGAGCCCGAGAAAGCTGTCGGCGTTGATGTCAAGGGATACCCGACATTTCTCTATTCCGATGCTGCTGGAAAAACCGTTGAATTTAGCGGTCCTCGCAACTCTTCTGGGTACATGGAGTTCTTGAAACAACAAGTTCTTTCCTAAGTTTTCGTCAACAATTTCGCCTTATCCAGACTTTCACATTTCAGATTAAAGATTATATCATGCCGACTCGACAATGCTGCCACACGTCCATAATTACTACATTCTGATATATATAAGGCATCCGTTTTCTGAGATAATATATAATTATCTAGAAAGATTTTTGAGAAATCACCCGATGGATGCCGATCCATGTGTTGAACCTTATCATGTACATACAATACAGAATCTTTATCCCATACACGTAAAAGTATCGGATAAATATCCGTATAATCACTTGTTACGAAAACCTTATATTCTTCAAAGGATATATGCTCCTTTATGTTTGTAAAAATCTCATAAAGCGTCGTTTCTGGGTTTTCTATAACTTTATAACTATTCCAAAAAATACCTTTTATATAAATATCCCCTGTTCGTATCTGTATTCCCACCACGGGTACCTCAGACTCTGGAACAATGGCCCTTGCTTTTGTAAGCAAAGCTTCAGTTGGAATTAGTATATCTGTATACAAGGTTTTATACAGTGTAAAAATATCTGTTAAATAATTCCTTTCTGAAAATCGAGGATTTTTATAGAGAAATTCGGCAATTTCTTGATTTATATAAAATTTTGTTGTTTCTGGAAATAATTCTGTCGAAGTTTCTAAATATTCTTTCAATACGTTCCGATTATCAACGATACGATACTCCTTTATAGGATCGAGAGTTTCTATATATTCATATTTCTCATAATTCAAGTAAGGTTTTATATTTTCTCTTGTCCAGCTTATTCTGAATTCTTTATTCAAGAGATTCGCAATCAATTTACATGAAATAATTCCAACAATACGATCACCATATCCCCCTGTATGTATTGAAATATTAAAAGAAACAATAATCATATCTATCCTTATGATTTATGAATCTTTATATTATCCAACACTACGTCTTCTTTGATAGGGTGGTATGTGCGTTTTCTTTAAAAAGTCTCGTGTCGTTTTTGCCGCAATATCTATAATTTCCTGCCGTTCTTCCTGTGTTGCTTGAAAATGTAACTCTGGAAATTCTAAACACGGTATCAAAACCGTTTTGTCCATATGACGTTCCAAGAGGGCTTGATATATCGGTCTATAAAAACCTGATAAAGTTCTTCTAAATACGTCTATAACATTTGTGATTTCTTGTACCTTATTTTCATATATAAATGCGGCACCCAGAGTTTCTTCAGCCTCTTGTTCCGTCAACATACTAATTGGATAATTGTCCATCACACCACCATCAATTAACAAGTGTCCTGTTTGCTCATCCTTTACCGGTGTGAAATACAACGGATAAGCAATCGATGCCCTCAAGGCTGTTGCGATAGGCGTGGTGGGTGTTTTTTCAAGACTGAATTCAACCGGTTCCAAACTCTGTATATCCGTCGCCCACATTCGCAGCCGTTTTTTCGTTTTTTCAAACAATTGTTCAAACGTTGTGGTTATTGATAACTTCTTATGTTTTAAAAGACTTTCTATAAATCGCTCGACTTTCTCGCCCGCATCCACCCCGAATTCCTCAAACAGCATGAACAGATTTTCTGGTTCTACTGATGGCAGAATAGAAAAATCAAATTCAAGGCTTATTGTCTTT
>Ga0209499_1003129_pt1 | contig 10257 bp, 8 predicted proteins | sample C_130208_EF_Meta_FD_187306 | JGI IMG/M metagenome (GOLD analysis project Ga0209499, IMG submission 187306) | Freshwater microbial communities from Lake Croche, Canada to study carbon cycling - C_130208_EF_MetaG (SPAdes) (version 2) | ecosystem: Environmental > Aquatic > Freshwater > Lake | place... | reverse complement strand
CAGAATGGGTGCTTAAGGAGGTGGGTGGGCGCATGATAGTGTGGTCATCAAATCTGAGTGCTCAATATAGCCTATTTATATATCTCGTATTTTTAAACAATGTGCTCATACGCCTTGATCGTTTGCTCAACAGCGCGGCCCCAGCTAAAGGATTTGGCCCGCTCTAAACCCAATTGAGCTAGGTGCGCGCATTGGGCATCATCACTGATGAGCTGCGCTAGAGCATCTCTTACTTGCTCTGTGCGTTGCGGGTCAACATAGAGCACAGCATCACCGCCTACTTCGGGTAAGGAGGCAACATTTGAGCAAATCACGGGCACGCCAGAGCTCATGGCTTCTAATACTGGTAGACCAAATCCTTCATAGTGAGAAATACAAGCAAAGAGTTTTGCCCCTGAATAGATCGGTGCTAAATCTTGGTCTGGCACAAAGCTTAAATACTTGAGCCACCCTTCTGCGCTGTAGCGCGCCATTTTTTGATGGATTTGCTCGCTATTCCAACCTTGACCTCCGACTAAGACTAATGGGCAACTCATGCGCAGCTCTAAGGGCAAGCTGGCATAGGCATCAATGAGGCGCTCAATATTTTTGCGCGGCTCAATCGTGCCCACCGACAAGGTATAGCTACCCATTTGCAAACCATAGGTTCGCAATATCGGTTCAAGCACTTCTTTGCTGCGCACTTGAAACACTGGATCGGCGCCCAAAGCAACGCTGATCACGCGACCTTCACAAGCAGGAAAAAAATCGAGTAACTCACGTTTGGAAAATTCAGAGTCAGTGATAAAGAGATTTCCTTTTTTCACCAGGTGCGGAAATATTTTCTCTTGATAGCGCACCCGAAACTGTGGATGAAATTGCGGCACCCGAAAAGCTGACATATCGTGCACGGTGCTCACACACTTGCCCGCAAAATGCGGCAAGACAAAACTAGGAGAGTGATAAATATAGTCTTTATAAGGCGCCGTGATGATGCCCTTAACTGTTGGTGATACTGCCCAAAAGGCCGAGCGTGCCTGACTATGAACCCACTGCTTTAATTTGCTACTAGGGGCCCCAGCATGCGCTTGATCGTTTGAATGATATTTATCAATCAAGGTTTGTGGATCATCAACCCAGCCTAATAAAAACTGAAACCGCACTTTCTCCAATAAAGGAGAAGTGGCAAAGCCCTTGGCTAGCTCATAGGTATAACGTCCAATGCCCGTTAAGGATACAAGCATGGGGTCTAGAGAAAAGATGAGTTTCAAATGAACCTTTTTTAAATTACTGAGATTTGCGCAATTGCAGCAGGTGCATTACCTTAGCAAAAACATAAGGCCATTGTCCGAACGCACTAAACATATACCGTATATTTTGTGGCCGGAAAAAAATATCCATCACAAAATTAGAAATAAATAGACTGAGTAAACCTGAGATCGCAGCGCCCAGCAAGCCAAAGGCTGGAATCAAAAACCAACCGAGCCCTAATGAGGAGAGTAATCCCACAAAAGCGCAAATCGGTACATAACGCACCCGCCCTTCTAAGACTAAGAAAATACTGCGAATAGAACCCATCAGCATTAAGAGTGGCCGTAAACTTAACCAGGGCAAGAGTTCTTGCGCGGCAACATATTGAGCGCCATACACCCAAGGAAATAATAAGTACACGAGCAAAATGGGAACTAACATGGCTACAAAGAACAAAAGGCCCAGTAAATAGATTCGACTAGCGAGTACAGGAAATTCAATCAACTGTTTTTTGGCTAGCTCGGGCACTAAGATCATCGAGAAGATGACCACCATGATGTCAAATAATTCCATGCACTTAAATGCCGCTGCATAAATGCCCACTTCTTTAATACCCAAAAAATAATCAATTAAATAATATTCACAGCGCACCTGACAGGCAATTAAAAAACCACTAACCATCATCAGGAGCGAACTACTTAAGAGCTTTTTGGCATAGGCTGTATCAAATTGACCAATCCAGTTTGACCAATGACGCGCTTTATAAGAAGCTAATAGTCCCATGTTGGCCGCATACTCACCGGACATGGTTGCGGTGATGCACATTAATGGCCAATTGAAAATCACGCTACACACTTTCAATACGGTCGATACCAAAGAAGTGCAGATGTGCGTGCGCGCAATTACATCAATACGATGCTGTATGCGCAGCTGATATTCCCAAATCTCGCTGGCCTGAAAGACAAACAAGATACCGTAAATCAGCGCCATATAAAACAGCAACCCAATACCCTGACCAAGGCCAATTAATAATGCGAGAGATACAAAAGCAATCGATCCAAAAATCAGGCGCAATATAAAAGCCGTCTTTTGGATATTGGCCATCTCTTGGGGTGATTTTGTTTGACTTAAATCTCGCAAAATAATATCTTCACCGCCCGCAGTAGCCACTGAGCCAAAGAGCGTAGCAGAGGCCAACACATAACTGAGCATGCCCCATTGCTCAGGACCATAGTGGCGCGCAATCAGAACGCTGGCAGCAAAACCTAGTCCCATCCGAACAAAACGATCGAGCATTAACCACCCTGATGCAGTGGCCATCCTTTGCGCAATACTTCTGGGTGGATGACTCATATCAAATCAATGTTTAAGGGCTAAGGCTTGATTAAAGACGACAGCTTAATGGTCTTGAGAAGTATTTGACACCATTTTCTGATGAGTCAACCTAGTGTCAGCATGACATAAGCAGGCAAGAAAAAATATCCAAACCCACATTGGGGAAAAACTCAGGTCAGGCTGGGCACTAATCTTAGCCGCTATAGTAGCCCATAACCCCCAGGCCCCAGCGACTGCCCAATTAGTCATATTGTCTTGATTGAGCCGAGAAATATTGTTGAGCGCTAAACGCGTGAGAGTCACTAAAAACATGACAAACAGTAAAAAGCCCAGAATTCCTACATTACTGAGTAAAAAAGTCAAAAAGCTCGATGGCCGATTGCTACCTAAGCCAACGCCTAGGCCATAGGTATTCCACAGGATTTCAAAACCCTGAAGATCAGATTCCAGCCTGACTTTAAAAGAATCACCATCGGATTTTTCTAGCAACACGACATTGACTAGATCGCGAAGCTCTGGCGAACCCACAAAGACCATCAAACCAATCCAAATCACCGCTACCGTAGTGAACAGGAGTACTAATAGTGATTTGCTGGTCCAACCCCTATTGATCAGTTGAAGCAAACCTACCCCCAGTAAGATGCAAGCCAGGACTCCCACTAAGCCTAAATAGGCGGTTGTGGAAGTGGTAATGAGCATTGCAAACAAGGTAAGGAGTACGCCGCCTAACAATATCCAATTGGGACGCTTAACCCACCATATGAGTAAAAATGCAAAAACGCCTGTCAGGTAAGTCGCAAAAACCGAAGGCTCTAAAAAAGTACTGTTCACACGAGAAAAAGAACCAATCAACTGCTCATTACCCACGCTCCAGCCTTCGACTGTGTAGAGCAATTCTTTGGGGAAATAGGTATTGGTTGCATTGGAGATTACCTGCCACAGTGCAATGCCTAGTGCAAACACGAGACTAAATACAATAGCGCGGATAAACGCTAAGGGAGAAATGGTCCGTAACCAAATGATGACAAATATCAGTGCATTGACTAGTAATTGAATGGACTGATTAAAGTGTTGCGACTCTAGGGCAAGACGGGTCATATTATTAAACTGATCGTCAATGCTAATCTTAGGGGAATATACCAAGGTGCCGTAAAAAATTTGCGGCAATATGAAAGCACCTAGCACTGCGATGAGCACGAAACCGAGCAGATAAAGCAAGGGATTATTTTGCTTAGGGACCCTCCATCCGAGAGGCAGCCAAAATAAATCAACCACTCCCCTTAGAACAAAAAGCACCCCAAAAAAATAATACACAATGATGGGGCTGCTACCAATATTGATAAAGGCGGTTGCTTGAAATATGGAAGAGATAATTAAGCCAGTGAGAATGGCTTGTTGCCCGAGTAAAAATAAAACAATCCCCAGACAAGAAAATACGATGGTGCCCGTCTCTAGCACGTGCTACAAGCCTTGACCGATGACATGGTTGCCCAAGTTACTGACTATCGACTGAACAGTAGATCTTTGGGTTGAATGGGCTTAGCTAAAATCTTACTTTGAGTCCACGCCATCTTTAGCCTTAGATTGATACCGCCATAGACTTAGTTTTAATAGCAAAGCAAAACTGCCAATAAAAATACCGGCCAACAATCCAAAAATAATCGCTAACCTGGTTGTAATGATGGGTTCGACTGCCGCATAGATTGGCTCTAATTGTTTTACCGGCTGAGTGTATGGCTCGCTTAACTGAGCCTCTTCTTCCGCTAGCTGCTTGCGAACAGCAGTTAATGATTCTCGTAAATTCTGAGCCGCTTTATCGGCAATCACAATTTGATTGAAGTTATTGGCACTATCTTTGTTGCCAGCCTTAGCTTCATACTTAGCTAACTCAGAAAGATATAAATTGACTTGATCTTGGGTAATTTTTTTCTGGGCTAGCAATTTTGCGATTACCGGAGCAGCAATCAGATTTTGCGCTTCTTTGACGGCAAAAACGATGGCACTCAAACAGTCGGAGGCGACTTGTGGGGATGATGAAGTCCAACTTAACTTCGCTAAAGACAAAGCTTGAGAAGGCAACTTCACCATGTTCGCATTTAAATCTTTTACCATCTCCACTTGATAACTACTAGATTCTTTAATCTGGCACTTCTCTCGAATACTCGCGCTATAAAAGGACGGTTGCTTAAAGCGCTCAATCATCAATGCAGCAGGCTCCAGCTCACTGCCATGGACAATAGTAGATCCGGATGTTGAAACAGTTAAAGAGCCTACTCGGGCTGGCGAAATCACCACGGAAGCTTCAAATTTAGATGGCAGCACCAAATGCAGCGCAAAACCCGCTACCAATCCAATAAGGCCACCAAACAAGGGCCAACGCCATTGATTACGAATAAGGCTCATCACCTCCCAAATATTTAAATCCCCAAATCGATCGCTCACATTGCCTTTCAGTAATGGTCTGTATACCCATTTTTGGGTTATTTTAGCATTTTGACCCAATAAAAGACTGAAGCCCTGATAGCCATCTAAAACCCTCTGGGCATGGGAATTAGGATTTAGAAGCCCTAATTGAGCCCAGCACTGCTATTACAGGGCGCTTCAAAGAAGAGCTATCCCCAACTGGAGATATTGCGCAAGATTGTTCTGATTGCTGTAATTGCTTTCAGTACAATCCTTTGAAAGTAGTTATTTTCACCCCATCAACGAGCGAATCTACAGCTATGCACTCTTGCCGCCTTTGTGAGGAAAAGCTCACCCATCAGTTTGATCTGACGCTTTTGGGTAAATATGACGTTCCATTTTCTAAATGCGAGCAATGTGGCTCGCTGCAGTCTGAGCCTCCTTATTGGCTTGATGAGGCCTACTCAGGAAAAAATTTATCTAATCTAGATACCGGCGCAGCGCAGCGCAATATCCACAACTTAGCTGCTTGTTATGCAATCTGCAAATTATTCAAGATCAAAGATGTGATTGATATTGGCGGAGGAGATGGTCTGCTATGCCGCATGCTGCGTGATTACCGCATTAATTGCTTTGTCAAAGATAAATACGCCACTCCCATTTACGCCCAGGGCTTTACGGAGCAAAATTTTCTCAAGCCAGACATGATCATTGGCTTTGAAGTACTAGAGCACTTTGCCAATCCTAGGCTTGATTTAGAAGAATTATTTCAATTTCAATCAAAAGCCTTATTGCTCAGCACCGCAATCTACGATGGTCAATCTAAAGATTGGTGGTACCTAGTCCCTGAAAGTGGGCAGCATGTATTTTTCTATAGCAAAAAAGCTTTAGAGATGATCGCCAAAAAATATGGCTATTCATTAGTCATGAGTGGAGGCTTTATCCTCCTCTTAAAAGAGCGCTCGGTTGTGAAAAAGGCATTGGCCAAATTGGCATTAAGCAAAGTGGTTTGTCGCCTGCTGCGGTCATGGGTCGTTTTACTGCCAGCCCCAGGAATTCAACAAGATCAAGCTTTGCAGATTGAACAGTCCAAGCGCTTGAGAGCCAAAGAGTAAAAGAGTAAAAATTGGTTTTTTAATCGTACCAAGCATTAGGAGCGTCCAAAAGCTCTTAAAAGGCCTTTAGGCTATAAAAATGCCAATAACCTGCTAAGATTCGCATACTTTTGATTATCTTGTTCCTGATAGCCCGATACCCCAATGAATAGCGCACATCGCGGATTCTTACGACCTTTTAGTACTGGCATTTCTTTTATAGCGCGTTTATGTGATGCAGCCATCATTTGGCTTGCTCTCACTGCAACACTGCGTCTATTTAATGTCTATGAGTCTTCGCTGTATCAATACGCCACCTTGCTATCGATTATTTTTTATTTCTTGATGGCAGAATTTACCTCTGTCTTTAGTTCTGCGCGGCTGGAAAATTATGGCGATATTGCCGGCAAAGTGATTTTGCCTTGGGTCTTAACGGGCATTGCATTATTTCTAGTAGCCTTTTTTACCAAAACATCGATTGAATTTTCCCGCCTCGCTATCGGCACATGGCTGTGTATTACGCCCATTCTATTAATTGCAGAGCGTCTATTGATTTTTTTCTGCTTACGTCATTTGCGCTCTTCCGTTAGCAATACTCGCACTTTCGCCATTTTAGGAACTGGCAAAGTTGCCAAGACACTACCTGAGCAAATTCAAGCGCTGGCTTGGACTGGCCTACAACTGGTTGGCCAGTATGACCGTTTAGAAGATTTACTAAATGAATTAGAAAAAAAGCCGATCGATTATGTTTTTCTGACTTACTCTGAAAGTGAGCATGAAAAAATTGTTGCTGCCATTAAGGCGCTCAACGATTCCACCACCTCAACTTATTTAGTGCCTGACTTGTTACTGTCTGAGTTACTAGGATCACGCTGGATCATGCTGGGCAATACGCCCTTGGTCGTGATTAATGACCACCCATTTTATGATGGCGGCTGGTTTTTAAAGAAAATTGAAGACTTTGTGCTGGGCTTATTAATCCTCATATTCATATCGCCTATCCTGGCGATCATTGCACTGGCCGTCAAACTTACCTCGCCTGGCCCCGTTCTCTTTAAACAAAGACGCCATGGTCTCAATGGCGAAATTATTAAAGTCTATAAATTTAGAACCATGACGGCTTTAGATGATGGTGATGTGGTGGTGCAAGCGACTAAAAATGATGTCCGCATCACCCCGGTCGGAAAGTTTCTTCGCCGCTATTCCCTAGATGAATTACCGCAATTTATCAATGTCCTTCAAGGCAGCATGTCCATAGTAGGACCTCGTCCACATGCACTTGCTCATAATGAGCATTACCGCAAACTAATTGATGGCTATATGCAGCGTCACAAGGTCAAGCCTGGTATTACTGGCTGGGCGCAAGTCAATGGATTTCGTGGTGAAACCGATACGCTAGATAAAATGCAATCGCGTGTCGAGCATGATATTTACTATATCAATCACTGGTCAGTAGGCCTAGATCTCAAAATCATCATGCTCACTATTCTTAGTGGATTAATGGGTAAAACAGCTTATTAATTTTTAAGTTTCGTAAATTTAGGCGCTAGTTAAAGACTAAATTTAAACGAAATACATTGTTTGATTTTTTCATCCTTCAATAAAAGCTAGAAGAATCACACAAACGTTCATTGGACTTTTGCCTTAAGCATCCATTGCAAAGTCTCATCAAGAGAGCGCCAAGTAATTTTGCCCAGCGTTTGCTCTAAAAACTGCGAGCTACCGCAAAGGGTCATGATTTCATTCTGCCTGACAAACTGGGGGTTGACTTCAATTGCCATTGAATGACCCGTAATACTTTCCAGCTGAGCGATCACCTGGCGCAGACTATGCGTGCGCCCAGAAGCTAGGTTATAGGTCTGCCCTGCTAGGCCGCGCTCTAATAAAGCCAGATACAGATTACTAATATCGCGCACATCATTGTATTCACGATACACATCCACATTACCAAGCTCAATCACGCTAGCTTTGCGCGCAAAATGATCCACAATTTTGGGAATCACAAAATGCGCACCATGGCCAACACCCGTGTAATTAAAAGGGCGGGTAGTGACGATCTGCAGGCGGCTACTAAAGTTACGTGCCAATAATTCCATTGCCAGCTTACTCATTGCATAGTGATTGACCGGTGTTGGCGTTTGGCTTTCTGCAATGGGAGCGTGTTCAGCACCTTCAGCATTGCCATACACATTCGCTGAGCTGGCCAAGATCACTTTTTGGGGTGGGCTAGCAAGCTTGCTTAAGGCCTCTAAAAAATCTAGGCTACCCAATAGGTTCGTTTGATAGTAGGCCAAATTATCATCATGCGTCACATGACTAATGGCCGCTAGATGAATCACATGCGTAGGCTGCACTTCCTTAAGCTGCGCGCGCAGCTTAGCAGAATCTTCTAATGGGGCTTGTAGCGGAACAACTTCAAAGCCTGCGCTACTGGCAACTTGGGTTAGATGAACACCCGTAAAACCGTCAGCACCAGTTAGCAGCAGCCGCATATTTAAAACGATTGACCTAAACGATTGCGTCTTAAGTCAGCTTCGACCATCATCTGGCACAGCTCTTCTAATGTAGTAGTAGGTTCCCAGCCTAATTCTTGTTTGGCTTTGGCTGGATCACCGATGAGTAAATCGACTTCTGCAGGACGATGAAAACTCGGATTAATACTCACAATGGTTTTACCACTGACTTTATCTACACCGACTTCATCAAGCCCTGCGCCATGCCACTGCAGCTTAAAGCCTGCGGCATCGGCAGCAAGCGCCACAAAATCTCTCACGGTTTCTGTACGATTGGTCGCCAATACATAGGTATCGGGTTTAGCGACTTGCAGCATTTTCCACATGCCCACCACATAGTCTTTCGCAAAACCCCAATCGCGCTTGGCGTCTAAATTACCCAGCTCCAAACACCTTGCTTGACCCAGTTGAATTTTCGCTAAGGTATCGGTAATTTTGCGCGTCACAAATTCTTGTCCACGCAGTGGTGACTCGTGATTAAACAAAATACCGCTAGAAGCAAAAATATCGTAGCTTTCCCGATAGTTAATTGTCATCCAATGGGCGTATAGCTTAGCGATGCCATAGGGACTGCGTGGATAAAAGGGCGTGCTCTCAATTTGGGGAATAGCTTGCACCTGACCAAACATTTCCGAGGTAGACGCTTGATAAAACCGAATACGCGGGTTCACAATGCGAATCGCCTCTAAAAGATTAACTGGACCAATGCCGGTAATTTGCGCGGTGGCAATCGGCTGATCAAAAGAAACGCCCACAAAACTTTGGGCGGCCAGGTTATAAACTTCGGTCGGCTCAATTTTTTGCAACAAGCGAATTGCACCTGATAAATCGGTTAAATCAAATTCAACTAAATGCAAATTGGGATGCTCGGTAATACCCAACTCATTGATGCGCCAAAAATTAACTGAACTAGTGCGGCGATAAGTGCCATACACAATGTAGTGATTTTCTAATAGCAACTGCGCAAGATAAGCGCCATCTTGTCCGGTGATACCGGTGATCAATGCAATTTTTTGATTATTTTCCAAACCGTAAGCCTCTTTTTAAACTGTTCTTAGTCATTTATTCACGACCATACTCATCATCAAAGCGGATGATGTCATCTTCTCCGGTATACGTACCCGATTGCACTTCAATCAATACCAATACCTCAGAGCCAATATTTTCTAAACGGTGCTTATGGCCAGCTGGAATATAAGTCGACTCATTGATGGCTAAGTTCAGTATTTTTTCACCATTAACTACTTTTGCTAGGCCACTCACCACGACCCAATGTTCACTGCGGTGATGGTGCATTTGTAAACTCAAGCGTGCCTTAGGTTTGACCTCGATACGCTTAATTTTAAAATTGGTTCCCTCTTCTAAAACGGTATAAGTACCCCAGGGACGCGAAACTGTTTTATGCAATTTAGCAATGTGGTGATCTGCTAACTTGAGTTCAGAGACCACGCTTTTCACATCCTGTGAGCGGTTCGCATCAACCACCAAGAGCGCATCAGGCGTATCGATAATCATCACATCTTTTAAACCTACCGTAGCAACGAGGCGATCTTCAGATTGCACAAAGGTATTACTCGAATCTACAAAAATGCATTCGCCCAAAGCGCGATTGCCTGCACTATCGGGCGGTGCTAGATCACGCACCGCAGCCCAAGAACCAATATCGTTCCAAGCAAAGCCGC
>Ga0209499_1003128_pt1 | contig 10257 bp, 4 predicted proteins | sample C_130208_EF_Meta_FD_187306 | JGI IMG/M metagenome (GOLD analysis project Ga0209499, IMG submission 187306) | Freshwater microbial communities from Lake Croche, Canada to study carbon cycling - C_130208_EF_MetaG (SPAdes) (version 2) | ecosystem: Environmental > Aquatic > Freshwater > Lake | place... | reverse complement strand
ATCCAAATTAAAACTCTTATTATACACAATCTTAAAATCTGAATGAGTTAATGCATAATATGACGTGAACCAATCAATATGCTGTTGAATAGGGTAACACTCCTTAACAAGTTTTTCCGCTCCTCTTCGTGAAATAAAATATGAATTGAATCCTACAAACTCCTTGCAGAAAACAAACTTATTTTCTTTCTTAGTATCATTATCTGCAGGAATACATTTTAGATTTCCAACAGACCAAATATCCCAATTATTAGAATCTTGTAAAGACTTATTCTGCAAATAAAGTTGTCTTACTTTTTCCCAATCTCCTTTCTGTAAAACTAAATCATCCTCCACTATAAAAAACACATTATCATTGGATTTTAATAAGTTTTGCCAAAGTGTAATATGACTCAGAGCACATCCAACACCTCCAATAGAATCTAGCATATCGTGACTTCTTCGTGTTTTGTTCATTACATTGTAACGACACAAGGTTGAAACACGAGTGTCTGTTTTTATATCAAGTGTTTGACCATCTACTGCTGAAAACTTTTTAAAATTTGGTAACTTTTTGAATTCTGGTTGAGTTATCATTCGATTGTATCGGTCAGGTCTACGATCCAAACTGATACAGAATGTTTTGACTTCATCTATGTTCCACCCTGCAGACATTCCCTATTAAAAGGGGGTTTTTTTACTGAGTTCCGCCTTGAAAACTTCAATCCACTTATCTGCTGTTGTGCTCCAACCAAATAAAAGATTACTCTGCTTAAGTTTAGCACGAATCTGATCTTGTTTCTGCGGGTTTCTTGCAAGGTCAACCACTGTCTTAATATACTCCGGATGAAAACTTTGATCCTTAGGATTTCCATGTACATGCACACCATCACGTTCTGCAAAAACAGCAAAATCTGATATTACAGGAATACATCCCGCTAAAGCCGATTCACGAACATTTATACAATCAATCTCTGTTACACAATGACTCGGATATAAATTTAATGATGATTTATATTTTTCCTCAGCAACTTCATGATTCGGAACACGTCCATGATCTGTCACACCAGGTTGGGAAACAAGAGACTTATATACATCTTTTCTTTTATCCCATGCTGCTATTCCATAATAAACATGCAGATGAGAACCAGGTAATTGTCTATGTATTTCGGGCCATGAATATTTAAGAAGTTCTTCCAATCCTCTGTCATAGGATGCTGTATAACAGAAACGATACTGTTCCCTTTTTAAATTCTTCTGCTCTACAGCCCAGTACGAATTCATTTGGACTCCATTCGGAAAAACAAATGTTTTTGATGGAATCATAAATGGATACAATGTTACATGATATTTGGACTTGAACATTACTTTATCTACGAGCGGCTGATACTTTGCAACATCTGATGGTTCAGAATAATCGTGTAAATCAAGCAAGACTACACGCGCATTTGGTCTAACTCCATGTAGTTGAATCATGGCATATCCACGCCAAATTATAAAAATATTATAATCACGTGTTGGATTATATTCTTTTACAGGTAAATACGAAACTCCATTATGAATTTTATTTGGAATCTTTCCATATACTTTTACTAAATATCCCTTCTTTGTCCACTGTTCGGATAATTGAACAACTGCCTGCTCAGATCCACCCAGTTTTTTGTCTTCAGGATCCCAACCAAGATCACCTTCTCCACAATAATATACAATCTGATTAAATGGAGATGAATTCATTCGTGCAATACCTAATTTAGTACGATATAAAAAGACTTATTTGGCTTCGGCACCTCTGCGGCTCCATCACCGTACAATGAATATCCGTTAGCCATTATGAGTGTTAGCCACTCTGGTATATGCCTCCATGTTACAGGTTCTCCATTTAGTAAAACTTGCGTATAACAACGATTCTCCATATAGAGTGGATCCTTCGTATCTGCTCCGGCTGATCTAACATTCGTATTCAACCATTCTTCTGATCCTCTGTCGGGTTCTGGCTCAATTCCATACACTGTTCTATGTGCTTGTTCCCTAGAATTATACCAAATCATAGGGAAAATACGGTAGATTTTCATCTGGATCCTTTCTTCTTATTAGATATTTATTGACTTCCACCCAAGGTCAAATAATTATTCAAACTTTGTTGACCATTCTCTTTAGCAGCATTTATTGCTTTTTGATATCTGTCAATACGTGTTGTGTTATTAAACATTCTCTTGCTAACAGCATCATTGCGCTGATCTTCCTGTGTTCTGCAATCTAACTGTGTCTTCATTACAGTCACTTTTGGTCTGTTAACTTCAGAAAGTATCTTTCCTTGATCAACTGTCATAGGCATTTGCTCAGGGCATTCTTGCTGCATCCATGATGATAACTTCTGCGGATTAGGCGGCAGATATTTTTGATTATCACAGTATTTTGTCAAGGGTCTGCCTCGTACTTGCAGATCAGATTCTACATCTACAGCCTGCTGGAAAGCGCTAAAAGGCTGATTCTTCGAAGCCGCGCCACCCAGAAATGCAGGTGCCGATGTTGCCTTAGAATCTAACAGACTTCCTTCATCTGTGGTATAATAGTATGTGCATACTTTTGTTAAAGGACGAAAGTCAGTGGGCATTGTGGCTGTTGTCTTGGGTAAGATAAATCTATCTGCAAGTTCGGACGGATTCCAGTGACTCTTGAAACATAGATCCGGAAACGCTTCAACCTGTGTCTTGAAAGGATCTGCCAACTTAAGAGGCTCATTATCATATGGATTTCTGCTCGGACAGTATAAGACTGAATTTGATGCTCTAATGTCAGCCATTCTATATTACATTAATTTTTTAACTCTAGAATCCGGTTCCTTTAGGAATAAGTAACATACGTTCCGCTTTTGTTAACTTACGAGAACGTTTTCTTGCAGGTGGCTTCGGGATCTTTAGATCAAGCGGCTTTGTTCCTAAATCTAGGGTATTTGAATCATCTAGAACATCTACTGTTTCTGTTACTTGGAAAACAACTGTAAATTCACAATCCGCATTGTTAATAATTGTTCCATTTTTATCCATCCATGTAAAATGGAGTTTATCTAATTTACCAAGAATTGGATTAAAAATCTTCGGTGCTTGCACAAAAGTCTGACAGTAACTTCCAAATGTATTAAGAAGAAGTTTTGCAAAATAGGCTCCACTTTGTCCAAATGTATCCTGCGATTGATTTAAATATTCCTTTGCAGATGCATCTACTGTATTCATATTCAATTCAGGATTCAAATTCAAATAAATATAGTCATCTATAATTCGGATAAATGTCTCTGCTGTCTGTGATGTTCCAAAACTCGTATCCGCTTTTGAAAATCCTAAATTCCATCCCAAACCCCATTCATCAAACGCTGTTGTATATGGGAATTTAAGCACACTCTGAAACTGAATCTGGAAGGGTAAGGGATCTGATAGACGAGATCTTTGCAAGAATGATGGAGGAAGAACACCGGGATAAATTATATTTATATATTGTTGTAATAATGCTAATGCTTTTGATGAAGCATCTGTAATTTGTGCTTGACCTAATTCTATTTGTAGATATAAGATTTGGTATGTTTGAAGTGCAGCTCTAAAAGCATTGGCAACATTTCTTCCATCAAAAGTCTGTCCTAAATAATTTGTTGAACCTAAGCCAAGACCAAACGTTTTCTTAACTTTAAATGCATTGTTAAAACGGAGTAGTGCAATTGCATATCTCCGACTGTAATAATTTCCATACGACCAACGAACTTTTTCATTTACTAAGTTTCCATTTGAATCTATAGACATCGCTTCATTTGTCTTTGTACCTGCTCCAACTAAATCATCTATCTCGTGAAGTAATTGATTTATTGTTAGTAAACCAAAATCTGTCCAGTTTTTTCCTATTATTCTAAGACCCGATGTAAATCTTGCAGTAGGAACATAACCTCTTATTGTCACTACATTTGAATGTCCTTCAATAATTGGTTGTTTGTATAAATACGAAAAAAGATTAAATCCAGAATCTCCATCTTGTGCTTTATAAATTGAACCTCTTTCTCTTCCCCACATTGCAATATCATCTTTGCTCTTCAATAAAGATTCTTCTATTCTCGTTAAATTAAATGTTCTTGCCATTAAATTAAGATCTCTGTTAACTGAATCATCATACAAAAATAATTGTGTATCAGCCAGTTCTCCCGAAATTCCTTGCAGTGCTGTTGCCAAAACAGATGACTGATTTCCAAAACGTGTAAGATTTAATGCCGGATCTACTGAACTTCCGTTAAAAGTAAATGATATTTTTGATACAACACTTACTGCTGGTTTTGATGAATCTAGCAGTTGTATTTGTTTACTTGATGCTGTTGTTCTAAGAGTCAAAAGATTATTGTATTGATAAGTTACTAACAGATTCAAATCTGTCGATTTATATTTAATCGGTTGTCTCGTAAAAGATAATCCGTAAAATGCTTGCACTATATTTTGAGTTCCTTGATAGTTCTTGCCAAAAGGAATTGCTGAATATGTTGATGTAAATGGATAAGGTTGCAGAGGTCCTCTATTATTGGATAAATACGTTAATGAAAACGGCAATAAAGGTGATGGAGAACCTGAAATATCATATGTATAATATGTTCCCCATTCTGGATTTCGTGTTCTAGCAGGTTGTTGTTGTCCAGCACCTGGAATTATATAAGATCCAACTTGAAACACTTTTGTTCTTGTAAGATTCATTAGCGGCTGAAGTGCTGCAATTTCTTCTGGTGTTTTGAAAATAATATCATTAGTTCTAAAAATCCGTATTTCTGTCGATGCATTATTATAATATTGTCTATCTAAATTTGGTGTTCCAGCACCATTCTGTAAGACTGATCCGAATAAAGGATTTATATAAACAAATTTCAATACCATCTGCTTGATACCACATGTCCTATCTGGGGGAACTTGAAAGGTAAATCCTGTTACTCCACTTGCATCGGATCCAAATGAAAACATTGTATCACTCAGAACTGATGGAGGTATCGGATTATAACTTACATCTACGACTGATATACTCGTATTTGCACAAATATAGAGTGGCGAATTTGTTGCAGCATGATTTGGTGGTATCACTTTGAAATTGCCATTAAATGATAGCGTAGCACCTGTTGGTAATGGTGGCTGAGTTGGATCATCATTTGTCAAAGTTATATCTGCTTGTTCTATCGGAGTCACAAATGTCTCCGGAATTAATGAATTAGATGTATAAAATGGATTTATAATCTTAAATGTTGTTGATTCATTGGGACCTAAAGAAAAATTAGAAATATTTGAGGAATTTAATAAAATATTATTATTATTTGCTAAATCAACAATATAATTTGATGAATTTGAATAAAACCACAGATTATTTATCTTGCTAGAAACTGTGGCAAAAGGAAGAGGTGTGCTTGAACTTAGATGCTTGAATGATTTTGTGCCGAAATTATTTGGATCAAATCCTGTTCCATCCGATGTTCTAATCAAGTAATCCATATAATCCGAACTTACACCATTCGAATTATATCCTTCAATATATGATGAAGAAATATCATACATATATAAATTTGTTCCAACTTGACTTGATGCCGGTGTATTACTTGAAAGATTTAGATTTTGATAAGGCATTCGTCGGAAAGCAAGACCATTTGTGACAGGATAATAAATACCATACGGTCTTGCAAGAATACAATAAGGTCGTAATGTGAAATCTCCAAATCCTGTTCCTGTTGCTTTTACAATAAAGTAATAAGATGTATTTCCTAACACTCGTAAGGGTATTGATATTCCACGCTGAGGGGGATTTCCAAACATTGACGGTATTGCCAAATTTTGTGTTGAAAAAACCTGAAAATAGTTTTTAGGACGGGGCTGAATTGTTGATGCCGGTGTTAAACTATTTGATACATCATACATAAATGCTGCTCTATCCTCGTACAAATACACATCTAAATGACTTGGTATTACAATATCACATTCCAAATTAAAACTTATATCAAATTGATAATTACTTATGTCTACCTGTGTTTCATATTTATCCGTATTTAGTTGGAAATATATATGAGGTCTGTAATCATGAACTTGTAAACTTGTTTCTGGAATATTATTTACTAAGGATGGTTTTTGCTGACGAATATACTGCAAATAATTATTTTGAAATCTCATACTGTCTTCATTATCAAACATACTTTGACTGATATCAAACAGATAAAAGTCTGAATTTCCAGATGGATCTAAATAACAATTTTGACCATCCGGTGTGTAGAATTGAGATGTTAGAACATACGCTTCAGATGCATCCGCTACTGCTTTCTGTTGAACTGTTCTTGGAAGAGTCATAAATGATAAATTCTGTCGACATCTACTTTGGAATGCATATTTCACATATCCTATTGGTTCAACTGTAAATGGTAAATCAACATATCCTTGAAAATATTCATTTCCGTTACTTATATCTATAAAGCCACTTGCATCAACTGGTATTTGTCCTGTATTATCTGTTAAACGGGGTGATTGAATCAGATTAGGCCACGTTCCACTAATATCCGGCGGTAAACTCTGATTACTTGCAACCTGATTTCCAATTAATGCTGCTGTTAAACTTGTTGCATAGCCTAAGGCTCCACTTGCGTCAAAAATTTCTACTGAATTACTCAAATCTGCAAAAAAATCGCGTGTGTAAGTTCCAAAATTTACTCCAAAATAATTTGTAACATTTTTATGTATAAAATTGTAAAAATCGCCGATTGCTGCATTCGCATTATTTGTAGTTGTCTGAAGTGTGGCATATGCCGCTGTTGTTAAATTCTGGGCTGTAATTTCCTGCACTAAGAAATTTGAGTATTGGTTTGTTAAATCATTGTTTATACTCGTCGAAATTGATGGGGAAACTATATTAAAACGTCCATTTAACTGATTGTACGAGCATACATATTTGTTTGCTAAGTAATACGCCTGTGTATTCGCAGTTCGAAATGCGTCCATTGCAACTTGGTTCGGATAGGTTATTCCATCCGGTGTATAATTGACTACTGCAATAATATAAGGATCATTTAGACCACGGAAACCATAAATAATACGATTAAAAGGCGATTCTCCATCAGTGATCTTTGCAAGCATTTCTGCCTTATTCAAAATTAGTTTGTCAATTTGCTTTGGATTTATTGTCATTTCGTATAACATCGGATAGTAATATGCTATGTACGATTGTTGTGCAGTAAATAACTGTGTTCCAGCAGTTGATGCTGAATAAAAATATCTACTAATTACATCTGCTTTTGTTAAACCTGAAGAATATTTGCCTGTTAGACTATTATACGTATTGTCTCCCGGTTCAGCAAATAGTTCTTTAAAAGATCCACCGACTTGAAAACGTGACACAAATCCACTCTGACCACCACTCAAATCAGCAAAAAGTGGTGCCAAATTTAATTGGAGATTCAACTCAGTAACTAATGAATTTGCATCATATGTGCCTGTTCTTATAACTGATGTGATTACATTTGAAATATCATTTATTACACGATCCTGTTCGTAAATTGAAATTGAATTATTAAATTTTTCTGGTGTAAAATAATAAAAAGATGATAAGAATTTTAATTGTGTGATTGCTAGATTTGTGATGTTCTTGTAAGTACGAGGAAGACGAATGTAAAAATTAGTAGGTTGAGGATACGCATTCGTATCACGATCACGGCTATTAATCATAATGAGCGATGTATTTTTCTGGCTTATAAATTTTGGCTTTTGTTGAATTTCAGATGATGGAAGATTTAGATATGAATATTCAATGTTAGGTTTTTCTAAAAGTTGTCTTTGCGCTTCTTCAGTCAGGGGTCTTGCACCCGCTACTTCCGATTTTCCTGTTAAAAAATTAATATACTTTGTCTGCGGTGATTCATCTTCCGAAGAATCATACGATGATTCATAATCTTCTTCCTCCTCCGCGCTTTCTTCATCGGAAACATATGGTGTATAAAATTTAGGATCATTCTGCCGTGACATGTCCCCCTGGCTTCTACTAAGTTTTCATTATGGATAGGGAACGCGGACCTATGAGTGGCTTAAATTTAGCCTCAAACGATAGGGTTAGGGATGTCAGTCGTATCCCAAGTTAATAATACATATGTGGGTTCTTTACAGACTCCAACAGATACCGTTCCAAATGCTATCGGTTTGAGCGCAATTGATGCTCTTGGACAATCTGTTTCAAATATTGGACAAATGGTTAATTATAATCAAAAAACCATTTATACAAATTTCATTGGCAAATTTGATAAAATACCTATTCAAGTGATTGATCCTATTAATATTAGTAATGGTCTAACTGTTGGAGGTTCTGCTTATGTAGGTGGTTCTAGTTCATCAATTACAACTATTAATCAAGGAGGAACTACAATTAATATATCAAGTTCGGGATCAATTCAATTTGCAATTAATAGTTCTCTTGTCATTAATTTGAATGAGGATGGTGGATTTCATTATAATCCATGCAATTCTTTGTCTTCTTCTTTATTTCAAGTTAATGGACAACTTGTTACATCTTCTTTTCAATTTTGTAATGGTGCTGTAAGTTCTTATTTTTTACAAGCAATTGATTCTTCTGGTAAAGCACAGTGGGCTACTGTTCCTTTTCTACAAAATAGTTCCCTGCAAGAATCACTGGTATTAAATGGACCTGCTGGATTCCAACAGGGATTTCAATTTCAGACTCTAGGATCTTCGGGCGGCACTCAAGGTTTTATTGATGCAAACTCGAATTGGTTTGTTGGTGCTCCCAATTATATTGAAAATGCTGATTTAACTGCTTCAAATGGTGTTCTTGTTACTTCTAATTTACGCGTGAAAGGTGGTCAAGTCGGCTATCTTCTACAACAACAAAATGTATATGGTGATCTGGGATGGACTCCTCCTCTTTCAACAAATCTTTATATTACTAATCAAATCAATTGTAACTTATCTAGCAGTGTTACTGCTCAAGCCGGCGCCATATCTTTTGCTATCAATTCTCGTGAAGTCATGCGCATAAATAGTAATGGTTTTCTGGGTCTTGGAACTACATCACCACAAGCATCTCTTGATGTTGTCGGCAAGTCTTTTCTTAAAGGTGGGCTTCGTTTAACCAATCTTGATGCAGATCCTATTTTTAATCCATCTACCGGATATGTTCTTACTTGCATAGATAATCAAGGTAATGCTGTTTGGAATCCTCCTCAAGCCGGCGCTGGTGGTCCAAGCGGTTTGCTCAATGAACCTGCAGGATTATACTTTTTAGGACAACGAGTTCTTTTTGTATCCACTGTTAGTAACGTATATGCATCGGCTGGACCTGTTCCTGTTACATTTGATGTTAGCGGAAATATGATTGCAACTTCATATCAAGGTAATGGAACAAATGGTATTCAATTTACTGGATATGGAAGTAATACAACTCTTGCAGTCATCACATCTAACGGAAATATGGGTATCGGAACTGTGAATCCAGGCGCAACTCTTGAAGTTGCTGGAAGTGCTATTATAGATTTGGCTTTAAATGTTTCAAATAATATCACAACTGGAGGAACTTTCATTGGCGATGGTTCTCAAATTACTAATATTCTGCCTGGAAATGTTGGAGTTGGTGCGAATCAATTATCCGCTTTTTATACTACCACTCGTACTTCATTATCTAATCAGTCTTTTCTGATCTCAACCAACTATTCAACTCTTTATGGTTTATCTTTATCACAGTTTGATAGTGCTTCTGGATATACATCATCCTTGAGCACAACTGTTGCTAATAATTTCTTGACTTTGAGCACTCTTTCTTACTTGATTAACTCTAATCTAAGTTCTATCACTTCTAGTAATTTTGTTACTCTAAGCACTCTTACATCTGACTCCTTCTCAAATCTCAGTGTAGCAACTAGCAGACAATTATCAACTGTCTCCAATGCTGTTTCAAATAGTGTTTTCAGTACTTTATCATCTCAAATTCGTTTTACTAATACTCAATTCTCAACTTATTATGTTTCTAGCATTCAATATGCTTCTACTGCTGTCGGTCGTCTTTCAACCTTGATTGGACCAGGATGGTATTATACAAGTTCCCTTATTGGACTTATTTCATCTGGTGGTGGGGGTGGAGGGGGCGGAGGAGTATTTAACTCCACCTTTGATTACAATTATGCTGCTGCAATTGTAGTTGATACCTTGCGCGCCGGTATTGATTTCCAGCAGATTGTTGTTGGTTCTCAACTTCCTAATCCTCGTGATACGCCTTACTATACAAGTG